>OJAW01000230.1_pt1 | contig 43258 bp, 53 predicted proteins | sample 1589151 | NCBI WGS metagenome assembly OJAW01 (sample SAMN03283290) | human gut metagenome | biome: human-associated habitat; material: feces | host: Homo sapiens | place: Peru | collected 2012
TTGTAACTTACAATTCTACACAATTTTTAATTTGTAAGACCTAATTGTAAGTAAATTAAATAACAATGCAAAAAAAACCGCCGCAGAAACTTTAAAATTTCTACAGCGGTTTTTGTTATTTTGCTTTCTATTACTTCTTGAGCTGTTTTACAATCTGATTTCCGTAAACTGCCGTGCCGGTTATCAGCACGCCCTGTATGGCTGATTCGAAATTCCAGCCGCCTAACGCCATTGCGCCTATCACGCCGAACGGCAGAAGAATAAGCGGAATCCACTTATCGGGAATTAACTTGATGTTTTTGATAATCTGACCAATGATAAGTAATGCCGGGATAAGGATATACGCATTCTCGGTTATGTAGGTTAATACATCCATGTCATTTCACCCCCTCGTATTTATTTTCTAAGTTATCAAGCCGGTGATGAGCCTGTTTTGCCGAAGCTTCAACAGCGGTAAGCCGGGAAACAACCTGCACATGGCGTTCGTCCTCTTTTTCCTGTTTACGCTTAATATCGTCAACGCCCGATTTGATATACCCGATTTCGGTAAGTAAGACACCGTCTTTTTTACCCTCCGCCGTGTTGTCGTTCTTATTGTTTCGTCTAAACGCAAGATAACCGAATACGATAGCACACAGAGTCCCGACTACGCCGAGGACGGTCGTAAAAATTTGAAGTCCGCTCATAGTAAAAATCCTTTCTTATTCAAGCCGTGCTGACTTACGCAGAATAGTCCTTGCGTCGTCTGCTGTGACCTTACCGTCTCCGTTTATATCGGCAGCGGACTTTTCTTTTTCATTGAGATTTTCGAGACGGGCAGAAGCGCGGAGGGCTTTTCTTGCGTCGTCTGCCGTTACTTTGCCGTCGCCGTTTACGTCACCTTTTTTTATAGGCTCGACATAATCGACTCCGCACACCGACATTGTGCTGATTACGATTGCCTTTGCAATCTTATCAAGATTTTCGTCATACGCCTTGTTGTCTTTAGCAGAAGAAATAAAACCGACTTCAAGCAGACACGAGTGCATATTTGTTTGTTTGTTCACTCCGAAGTCTGTAAATCTGTCTGCCGCTCCCTTACGTACTCCGCGATTCTGAACGCCCATAGCCTTAGCGACATTATCGTTTATAACCTTAGCTTTTGCATACGTGTATTCGTTGGCTTTGCTGTATACGTATGCTTCGACTCCCGAAGCGTCGGGAGAAGCTGAATTACGGTGTAAGCTGATAAAATAGTCGGCTCCCCAGCTGTTAGCCTCACGGCATCTCTGCGAGATTGTAAGCCCGCTGTCACTCAATCGCGAGAATTTGACTTCCGCAGGCTGTCCCTTGAAACAATCACGGACTTTAAGAGCGAGCCTTAACGTATCGTCGCACTCCCTGCGCTTGCCGTTGACAGCTCCCGAATCTCCGCCTCCGTGACCGACTCCTACATAAATTTTTACTTTTGACATTAAAAAATCACTCCATTTCATATTTTCGGACTCCATATATTCATTGTATTCCGATTCTGATACTTCAGCTTCATCGTCAAGCAATAACGGAAACGACCGTTCCGTGTATTCTCCACGAGAATTTTTATAGTAGTAAATCAATAAAAAGTCACCCCTGTTTTTTAGCAAGGAAACAGACATATTGCTGAGGGTTGTTAAAAATGCACCCGTCACAGTAAATTTTGACTGTGTATGTACCGTTTGTATCAGGCGTATTAGTTACGACTACATTATTATCAACATTATACGGCTGGTTTGATGTCCCATTTTTCTTCCTGTATCTGTTTTGGTTTTTACCCGAACCGCTGTAAAAAACAGAATAAATCTGATTATTACTTAAATTTCCGATTCCCCACCTTAACATAATTGAAACAAGATCACACTCAAATGGTACTTGTTCAAATGTAAGATATTCATTTCCGCTCCCTACTGTATAACTGTAAAACGCCGGGAAGATTGTATCTGCACTATCGGCAAGATTCTCAACGGTCTGTATGGTCGGCAGTGTTGCACCCTTGCTTTTGAGCTTTGTATACGCCGATTCTACTGCGGTTTTTATGCGGTTAATCTGTGATTGTATACTCATTAAAAGCACCTCACAGAGCCGCCAGAGCGGTCTCAATATCATTCGTGAGACTGACTGTGCCCTCACCGCTGTGATAGCCTCCCGGCACGGTATAGCTTGTTACGGTCAAACCGTTAATCTTTGCCTCAACAGTTCCGTTGTTTTGCATGGTACCGGGGACGGTCGCACCGGTAGAATCCACAAAGACTTTGTTTGCGAGAACATCTCCTGCCTCGGCTGTAACTCCGGTTACATCCTGATACGCGGCAGGAATCGCACCGACAGTAACTTTAGACAAACCGTCATAACCCTCGTCGTTGGTTATTTCCTGTACAGACTTTGTAGGCGTCACGCTCTTTTCCTGTAAGGTAGGAGCTTCGGAACTGACATTTACGGTTACCTTACTCAAAACCTTGCCTGCGTCGGGCGTTATATCGCCGTTTGCAGTGGCGGTCTTTTCCTGTGTTACGATAGACACTGAACCACCCTTGTAATATCCGCTGTCTATGGTTTTTGATTTTGTTGAAGTGTCAAGTGTTACGGCTATTTCGCCACGATTTTTAATACTTTCGATTGCCGTCTGACAGTCTTCAAAATCGGCTGCAGAGTCTGTTATGACCCCTAATGCGATAAGCGCGTCCCGTATAGCGTTTCTGATTGTCTGCAAGCGTGTAATTTGTGTTGATATACTCAATGTTATTCCTCCTTATAATATAGCGAGCAATGCCTCGATATTGCCGATTTCCGTATATACAGCGGCGGATGTAACAGGTTTAGTGTTGTCTTTTTCAACCACTTCCGCTGTATCTACCGACAGAACATTGTTTTCGAGTTTCAGACCGTCTCCGATCTTAAAACTCTGACCGCCCGTCTGTGTTATTTCCGCAACATCAACGCTGATTTCGGAATCGTTTTCAAGCCTGACATCAAGTGCGGATTCCTCAATAAGTTTAACACTAATCATGATTTTCAACCTCACCGAACAGCGTAGACCGGACATCAATCTCGATAATCTGCGTTGCGGGAATTTTTCCGTCCTTTGTGACGATTCTTGTGTCCATGTATGCGTGGTAATCATTAAAAAGTCTTGTTTCTTCCTCCGTAAAGGGCATAAGAAATACGCTGCCGTCATGACTTACCGAATCGGGATATGATTTCTCGATAATCGCAGGTGCTGTTTCGGATTTTGACGCTTTAAAAATAAAATCAATATGGTCTATATTGGAAATATCAATACCCGGTATGTTGATTTTCAAGGTTGGAGTTGTTCCGCGTTTCATACTGTCACGCCCCTTTATTTAACGAGAATTTTAACGTGGGTTTCGTCAAGTCTTTTGAGCACTCTGTAACCGCTGTCGGAAGCCGTACCTACACCGTTTGCGTACGGCTTACAATATCCGTTAACCGTACATGTGCCGTCGTCGGTAAGAACAATCTGACCAAGCATACCGACGGGTGACCATTCCTTGCGGAATTCACGGGAAATATATTCGGCATTCGGGTCGTATTCGGGATTCAGAGCAAAGCGTTTTACTGTGTGTGCGGGGGTAACTTCGCCTGTGTTTTCGTCTGTCGATTCGGGAATCTCGATTTCTTCCGTAACAATGTCGCCGTAAATATCTTTTAAATATTTGCCGTGCCAGTTCTCGCTCTGACCGTTTCCGATGAAAGCACCCGAACCGGTTACAACACCGAGAATGTAATCTCCGCCGTTTGCAAGTTTAATCTTATCGCCGTCAAGCGTTACGAATTTACCGCGCCTGTCCTCATTGTCGGGATTTCCGTCAGCCCATTCAAAATATTCGGCAAAGTCCGCGCCTTGCGCCGAGAACGCTTTAAGACCATAGCACTGACCGTCAGCTGTAACTCGGAATGCGTTAGAATCAGCCTCTGACGTTCCGTTTCCGATTATAAACAGAGACTGGGAGGCAAGCTGACTTTCCGTATCAACATTGCCGTTTGCATTTTCACATCCCACATATTCCGCATTGTGCTTGCCGAAAACAAACTGAATTGCCCGAGCCAAAGTATAATATCCGCCTGCGTATGAGTTTACGCCTTTTGCAACAGTATAAATTCCTTCACTTCTGGAGCGGTCGCCTAATGCCAGTGTATTGGTACCGCCGCAATGAGAGGACTTGCCTCTTGCAAGCGAAAACGGATTAGTTTTCCAATCGGAAATTATGGTGTCAAGAGCAGTGCTGTATGTATAATCGCTGTCGGCAACGTTATAGCTTTCCCCTTCGGCATGTGAACAATATCCGAGAGCAGTTACTGATTTACCCTCTGCATGTGAATTTTCACCGGAAGTTCTTGTCCCTGCACCCTCTGCATGAGAGCAATCGCCGGAGGCTACAGTAAGCTGTCCCTCGCTGGACGAACAGTCCCCGTCAGCGACTGTAAGACCTCCGTTTGCCTTAGAATACTCTCCGTTAGCCTGTGTGCAGTACCCATCGGCGGAAGAGCATTTACCGTTTGCAGTTGTCCCGCTGCCGTGAGCCGATGAATATTCTCCTGTTGCTAAATTTCCCTGCTTTATAAGTCCCGACTGCGTCTGTTCTCTGTAATCGTTAAATATTTCGGCGCCCTCGCCGGCCGTAACGCTTACACCGGTGTTCGTGGGGGTTACCATTTTACCCGCCAGACTTTTACCGACTCCAGGGTTATATCCGAGTGCGTCTGCAAGAGTGGCCGATATATTTTCAGCAGTACCTATATACATTGCAATATCAAACTGCAAATCAATAAGCCTTTCGGATTTTGACGGGATGTAATCGGCAGTCTGCGAATCCTCGAAGCCGACAGCGTAAAGGATTTCATTTGTTGTACTGTTCGGGTCTTTTACAAAAACGCCGGCTTCTGTAATGCGGAATCCCGAATTTAATTCGCTGTTTGAGACAACAGCCGTAAGCGTTGCAAAATCTATACCGGACTGAAATTTTGTAAATGCTATATTATCGATTTTTACATTTTTAAGCGCGGCTGCAGTCAAAGGATTCTGCTTTGCGCCGTCTCCGATTTGCATTTTTGTAAATACAATTTCAATCTCTCCTGCGGCTGCTTTTAATAATATCTGTCTGCCGAGATTCGTAAGTTCAAAAGTCATTCGTTATCAACCTCCGATTTTATTTGCGTTTTCAGTGTTGTGTGGACTGCAGTTTTAAGTTTAAAATTCAACGGCCGAGAATAAATAAGTGTGGGTTTAATCATCATATTCTGAGGTATTTTATCACGCAGCATGTCGTATACATTAAGCCAGTTTTCTGATACAGGGATAGAAATTTTCAAAAAGTAATCCTCCGTGGAAACCTGTATGAGATTATTATTGTAAAAAGATTTCGCCCAGTCTGTAAGCCACCGCAAAGTGTATACTACGCCGAACGCCTGAGCTATTTTTATTCGCTGACGGCGGTATTCCAAAGATTCTGATTTCGAGGGAACAATCCCGAGTTCTTTTTCCCATACAGATATTCCGACATCATCCGCCGTGTCTATAAACTGGTTATTCATAACCGATGCAAGAGAGTCCCATGCTTTTTTTATTTCGGGCTGTACGGCGTCGGATATTGCAATAAAATCATCGACATCTCTGAGAACAGGCGGCAGATAGTCGATTAAATTACGGTCAAACATTTGTCACGCCTCCCGAAGCAAGAACGGGAATGTAATCATCCTCGAGTTTAATGTTTTTTGTATAACCGTTGAGCTTGATATTCTCAATATCATAAATAAACGGTTTACAGGAGTATAAAATACGATTCTCTATTTCGGAAATCCGTACCGTCAATTCTGACTCGTTTCCCCAGTTGCTCGCAATTTCATTAAAATACTCTTGTACGACATTGTTAACAGAATCTTCTGCGTCTTCAAATGTGTACCCTAAATTTAAAGTGAATTTTGCGCTTACTGAAATCTCATACGGTGACACCCCGACAACATTCACAACATGCCCGATAGGAGCAAGTCCCCTGCCTTCTCCTGCATTTTGTACGGGGTCTATAACTGTTTGAACTGCGCTGATTAATTCAGACGATGGTACGCTGTTGTCTGCGCCCATAATTACGAGTTTTACACAACCGCCGACCGTAAGTTTTTTATCGAGCGCCGATGTGTATACGCTTGTAAGCCATGCTTTTGCGTCTTTATCCGTTACAGTATTTATAAAACTCTCGTACCATGTCTTTACTGCTTCGGACGGAATAAGCTCAGACGGAGATATATCTGCATTCCAAACGGGATGTACCTTTACTGCCGATACGCCGTCAATACTCAGAACTTTAGCCTTATAATCGGCTTTATTACCTCCGAATGCCTGGTTTTTCACGGAATCAAGAACACGCTGTCTGAATGTTTCCGTTTCTTCCTCATCGTCACCGGGGATAAGAAGTTCAACGAGTTTTGCCGAGGTCAATCCGTCTATATATTCGATAGGAATAAGATCCCCGGTGCAATCGTTTGCCGCCGAACCTGCCGTTTCACAGGTTACTTTGTGGCTGAGGCCTGTTTCCGTGTCCTCGCCGGTCATTCGTTCCATCACAATAAAGTTTAATTCCTCGCAGGAAAAACGGGAGCCGACAGGCACCTCAATATTAAACTCCGCACGGAACACCGCAGCGCTTGCCGCCTTGGGCGAAAGTCCACGATCCTTTGCCCGTTCTATGAGGTAATCACGGGGGGCGGTGGCAATGTAGGTTGCTGTAAAAACAAAGTCAAGGCCGATGTACAGCTGTGCAAGCTCTGCCATAGACGGAGCCACGCCGTTATACACCATAGAGCCCTCCCGTTTATCAAAGGCTGAGCTTACTCTTGCCATTGCATTTGCAAGTAAATTTTCGTAGGTTTGATCCTCAAAAAGACTCATACATCCACCTCCTTTTTGGTTTCTATATCGCCGTAAATTGAGTGCACTGTAAAGGTTACAATAAGTGCCTTTTTGGTGCTTTCAAATTCCCAGCCGTCCACGCTGTTTATGCGGTCATCCTGGGTTAATGCCTCGGTAATACGGCGTTTTACTTCGGACATTACAAAATCTTTTGGCTGGCCTATAAGGTCAACCAGTTCCACACCGTAGTTGTAGGAGTAAATGGGGTATTGGAAACGCTCTACCGAAAGAATTAAATACACCGCTTGCAGCAGCGCATCGGCATCCTCGGTAATGCCTTTAACCCGCCCCCGGCTTATATCCAGCTTGTAGGTATGGCTGGGTTGCTGTTCCATTGCAAACTCAATGAGATCAAGATCATCACCGGTCTGCGGTAAGTATGAATTATCAGCCATTTGGTGCCTCCAATCTGTCTAACACTATAAACTTTTGCCCGCCATCGCACCGGAGCATCAACACCTTTTCACCCTTTTTTAGTCCGAGCCGAAATATTATCTTCTTTTTATCTCCCGAATCCAGACAATTTACCGTATAATCACGCACGGAATTTGTGAGCAGGAGCTGTGATGCAGGAATTGTAATCTTTTGGTTAATGCTGATTCTTAAAGGTGAGACAGAAACAACCTCACCGATTTTTAAGGACATAGGATCCTTTGCATTTACCGCCTCCACGGCGGCCTGCTTAATCAGCATTACAAGTTTTTGTGCATCAAGTGACAAAAGTACCACCTCGCAATTTTAGCTCCATAAGGTGCTGCCCGTCCTTAAAACTGTGCTTTACGCTTTCTACAAGCATAAAGTTTGATACATTCATATCACCCAGCCCAAGGATAACCACAAGCAGCGTACCCGCCCTTACCCTTGTATCACCCAGCACATTTTTCACGCTTAATGTACGGGTTTTGGTGTTGTAGAGTTTAAGTAGGGAGGCAGCCATATTGTTAAGGTTTGTGCTGTCATCGTTCACCTTTTCGGCATACTGTAACACACCCCACTGCATTATGGTACTGCTGCTTTTTACGGTTACGGGATCCGAGCCCTCACGGAAAAGCCGTATTTTGTTGTATGTGTTGTTTGCAATGCTTGATTTATAGCCATAATCGCCTGCGGTGTCCTCGTTTATCACAAGGCCGAGTTTCATATTTCCTATATTGGAAAGCGTGAGTTTTCCGGCATTGTCATACAGCACATAAAGCTGTGTTGTAGCCTTGAGTGTTTCATCAAGGGCGTTTTGGATAATATCAAAAAGGCTTTTGTTGTCCTCGGTGCGGCTGGCAATCTTATAACCGGTGTCCTCAAGGGCTCCGGCGTTCAGTCCAAAGTCCTCTGCAAGCATACGCACCACCTCAGTCGCGGTCTTATTTTCGTACTGAAAATAATCTTTATTGTTGAGGTAGTAAAGCTGATCGTACACCGTTACCTTGATTTTCTTATTGTCGCTGCCGGATCTCGATTTTTCAAACACAAAACCGTAAAACATTGGCGTGCCATCAACCGAAAAGCGACAGGCATCGCCCTCCGCAAAATCAAGCCCATCCGTTTTGATACATTCAAAGGTTAATTTGCCCGGCTGCCCCTTACGCTGCCACTCTATCGTTACACCGTCAACAACAGGGGGAAACATAAGGGTTGAGCCGTGCCGAATAAAAAGCTCGTATGTCATTACGGTATGGTGAATACCTGCCCGGGATATATAAGGTTCGGATTTTTTATTTTATCCTTATTCGCATTATATATCTGCGTGTATTTCGCTCCGTTTCCGTAATATTTCTTGGCAATGCCCCAGAGCGTATCACCCTTTTTAACGGTGTAGGTTTTTGTCTGTGGGGCATTTGATGATGACCTTTGAGTTTCAACCGATGCAGTTTTTTTAGACTTGTTATCTTTGCTATCCTGCGAATTTTTAATAACAACTGTTTTTGTGCTGTAATCACGGTATTGTTTAAGCTTTACCTCAACGCTCACATCAAGACCGTTGGATGCGTTTTCTTCAATGGTGTAGTCTTCAACGCTTACCTTAATATTTGTATCAAACAAAAGCTGCCCGGCGGGCGTTGTCCTTGTCATAATAAACTGCGTTGTGGTCCTTTGCGTTTTGGCACGCTCCAACAGGGTTAAATAATAATCGGGGCGCTTGCTTGCGGTCAACATAGGGCAAACAAGCGGCAGGGTGATCTCCGTGAGTCCCGGATATTTCAAAAAGTTAATTTCGCCCTCGTTCAACAGGGTTACTGTGGTATTCTTTCCGCTGATCTTTACGGATAACTTTGCCGGTGTCTGCGGCATAAGCTCACCGAAAAGATAACATTTATAACTCACATCAATACACCCCCTCACTTGCCGTTACCAAAGCCTCGGCAACGCCGTCCGTTAAATAACTGATTATGCCGTCAAGGTCCATATTACTGTCTATACGATTATTCATTCCGGACATATCAACCTTGATTTCAGCTGTTGTAAAGCGGTTAATGGCTTCACGCTCCGCAATATCACGCAGATAAGAAAGCTCCTCTGTGGTTTTGCCCGTGTTCTTTGCCGTATCGCCTGTGTTTTTCGCAATATCGCCGAGGGTACTGCCGTTACCGTACAAATCAAGATTTTCAGCACCTTGGCTTATTGAATCAAAACTGAAATAATTACCGAGCTTATCTTCAAGTTTTTCACCTGCGCTGTAGCCTTTGTTCCATGCGTCGGAGTAAGCTATTCGCTTCAGCCCTATGTCCTCAACGGACAAATCAAGTGCCGACATAACTTCCTCGTATTTACCGTTTCCGTATTTCTGTGTTGCAACTTCAATCTTTGTTGATAACGAATTACGCCAGCCCTGCACGGCAGAAGCCATATTCGAGCCGAAAATAAAATCCATTGCCGATGCGATTTTTTGTAAAACCGCAAGAACCTGGTCGGCCATACTGCCGAACAGTTCTATTACAGAACCGACAGGGTCACGAAATACATTAGCTATAAAATTTGCTATTGTGATAAACGGGTTAACGAGTCTCTCTATAACGCCGAGTACCAATTCGAATACTGCAAGAACAAGATCCCAAATAAAAGCACCGGCGGCGGCAAGGGTTCCGAGTATAACACCTGTTGCTGAGATCGTGCTTCCTGTCACCTTATTAATTATCGCAATAACTGCGTATATTACAGCAATAACAGCAATAATTGCGACAATTATCCATGTAAGCGGACATGCATACAAAGCTGCGTTAAGCGCGACCTGAGCTGCAGTCATACCAGTTGTTGACGCGGCTTCGGCGGCTGTTACAGTACCATGCGCCACTGCAGCAATGGCGGCAACAGTTTTCAAACCGTTGCTGATACCCTGTATGGCATTATTTACAAGCAGAGCACCGTTGTACAGCAATAGCATTGTAACGATACCGCCTATTATCGGGGCAATCCAACTCCAATTCCCCGCAACAAAGTTATACACGGCGCATACACCCTCAAAAACCTGTGCCAAAACCGCTGTTACGGCCGAAAAACCGTTCAGAAGTTCGTCAACAGTCTGCTGTACGCTTTCGCTGTTGGCAAGTTCATTAATCTTTACAAGTACAGGGTCAAGGGCTTTAATAGCTTGGTTTTGCATTGAAGTCCATACATCGTTCCATGTCATCGGCATACTCTCAAATTTGGCGTTGGTTTCGTCTGCACATGCAAACATTGCTGACTTTACAATGTCGGCGGTAATCTGACCGTCGGCAGCCATATCCTTAAGTTTTCCCGTAGGAACATCCATGTATTTTGCAATGGACTGTATGATGTTCGGTGCCTGTTCGAGGATACTGTTATACTCCTCGCCGCGAAGCACACCGGAACCCATCGCCTGCGTAAGCTGCAACATAGCGGCATCAATGCCCTGTGCAGAGGTACCGGCAATTTTAAATTGCTTATTTACCTGCTCCATAAATGCAATAGTTTCTTTATTACTGCTGAATGCATCTCCTGCCATAAGTCCAAGTTTAGAAACAGTGTCAGCTGTTCCGAGATATGAACCTCTTGACCTTTGCGCGGATGCATAAATCATATTGTTAAGCTCTTCATTTGACTGTTTACCGTCATTCATCATGGATAAACGCGCGTCTGTTTGTGTCATCGTATCCGATAACCCCACCAGAGCCGTAACGGATTTCATGCCCAAATACGCAGAAGCAACACCCTTGATTTTGCCGAGTAAAACGCCGGCATCGGTTGTGCTCTGATTTATGCGTCTGTTAAATTTTTGCTGTTGATTGTTAATTTCGCGGTAGCTCTCCTCCATCTCTTTTAAACCCGCATTGGCTGCGCCTATTTCACGGCGAGTGGCGGCAATATTTTCAGTATTAAAACTTTTGCCCGACGCCCGTTGAACCGCCTCGAAACTGTCCAAAACCAAGCCCATCGCTTTGTTAATACGGCCAAGTACTTTTGACATTTGATCGTTAAGAACAAGCGATGATTGCACTCTGCCCATATTCGGTGCGCCTCCTCTCTTGTACCGTCTCTATTTCCGTCTTTTTGCTTTTCGTTTCGCTTGGTCTGCCTCTTTCTTTTCATTCTCAATCCGTACATCAATGGCGGCTATGACAAAAGCACGCTCGTATGGGTCAAGATTTAAAAATTCCGAGGGTCTCCAATGAAATTTATGGAGGGCGTAGTAGGCGTAATTTGACTCCTCATCGCCCTCCAGTATTAGTTTTTTGCCTCGTCTGCAAGCTCACCTTCGGATGAAAAACCGCAAAGTTCGGTAATGGCGATAATAAGATCGTCAAATTCGGCGGGGGTAAGCATTGTACCGGCAAGCTGCTCCGCGCCCATTACTCCGTAGCTTTCCTGGAGTTCGGCATCGTTGAAATCGGGGAAAACGGTACAACGCGTAACAAGCTTTGCCTGATACTGAGCCGTATCCATTTCCTGCGTGTACTGCCCGCGCTTTCCGGGAATTGGGGTGCTGTGCATGCAGTCCTTACGAAGTTTCTGATTTTCCGAAGCGGTGATACAGGTGATCTCCCATTCTATCGCCTTGCCGTTTTCATCAACGAAGCGGGGAGAAAGAGCTATTTTGCGGTTATCAACCTTTTTTGCATTCTGCGCTAAGAATGCGCTTAATGATTTTGTCATAAATAATTACCTCCAATTACATGTATACGGGATTCTTATATTTTTCCGGACGGGTGTAACCGCCGGCAAATCCGCTGATTTCCTGCTCGATATAATCATCCCCGGAGCCTGCCATTGAGAGCAGAACATCCCCGTCAAGTACACAGTCGTTATAAACCTTGGTACTGCGTCCGACAGATGTGGCAGGATCCTCGTTTGATGTCTGAATCGTAAACAACGGCATAACGCCTGTTTTGATAAACTCATCGATTACATCGTCAAAAATCTCGGTGCACTTATAAATTGTCATGGTAAATGGAAGTTCAACAGTAGAGGGCTTTTTACCCATAACTACACTGCCCATACGAGGAACGTCCTGAGTAGAAACTTTTGCTTTGCCCTCAAAATTTTTACACATGAGCATAGAATACCGCCTGTTTTTAAGCGTTACAAAAACCTCCGCAAACTTGGCAAACGGTGCATCGTCTGTTTTCATAACCTTGTTGTTCATTTATTCCGGACCTCCTTACTGAATAATAACGCTCATATATAACTGTTTCATGGCGTTTACAATATTAAGACCGTCAATCGTAAGCAATACCGAGCCTTTGCGGTCTCCGATATTCACACTTACAATTTCGGAATCAAATTCCTCGACCGCACGGAGAGTTTCAAGCTGTTGAATGAGTTTAACAATATCATTCCACAGAGTTGCACGGCCGGAGGCATCATTCGGAACAATGCCGACATAACGGGTATCGAACAGTACCGCCACATCGTTTGCGATCTGGTCGCATACTCTTACGGTCTGATTGCTCCGGAAAATCTCGCCCTTTTCCGCTGTAAGCGTTACAAGAGTGTTAATATCCTCAAGCACACGCACCGTACCGTTTACGCTGTGGAGCATAAACTTACCCGCTTTAATAGCCGCCTCAAGGGCTGCCTGCGTGTAGTTTGTATCAACGGTAAGCTCACCATTGTATTTGCTGTTTGTAAGCGATTTATTGACAGCCACAGCCGCCTGTGCACCGGCTGCCCAATACACAAGTGCATCCGTTGCCGTACCGTTAAAGGTTGCGGTGTTCCACACACCGATAACGCCCTCGCTGTCCGTTTCGGGCTTAATAGCGCAAAGCTGGAATTTCGCACCTACCTCCTCACGCATACGCTTTGTATAGTTCGCAAAGAGTGCAACCGTACTTTTTGTGCTTGTGTCGGTGGGGTTTACCGGGCAGCAGAGGGTGTTAAATGAATAACTTTCGATAGCATCCAAAAACGTCTGGTAATGTGTGCCCGTAATGCTTGCACAGTCCGCGCCGCCTGCAAGCGGCGTGCCGGAGGTTGCCGTCAAAGTTACGCCGGTGGTTTTGAATGTTACAAAATCATTTGCTTTAAGCTCGGCAGCGGTTTTTACACGCTGTTCATCTACAGCAATACTATCAAGAAGCGTACTTACAATAAAATAATCTGTATTATCAACGTCGGCAGTAATTTTAACAGTAAGATCGTTTCCTCTCACACCGCCGTATTTTGCCTTGGCGTAGGTACACTCTGCCTGTGTGCTTGTACCGAGGCGGTAACAATATACTTTGACAGCATTGCAAAAAATCTCACGAAGAGCAAGCATTTCAGGCGCGTCATAGTTATATCCGAAAACAGTTTTGCTGTTTTTTCTGAAATCAGCAGCCGTAACCTCGATTACACTGCCCTCCGCGCCCCAGGAAAGAATAAACGGCGCGGCCGCTACGCCTCTGTCGGACAGTGATGCGCTTGCTTTTGCAAGACTTGTAAAGTTAATATAAGAACCGGGCAATACTTTATTCTGTGTAAGCCAGATTCCTCCGCCGAGTGCCATATCAATTCACATTTCCTTTCAAGTATTTTTCAATCAGTTCATCCGCCTGTTCGACGGTGTATTCCGTGTTATCGTCCAGCAGAGCACCTATCAAGTCTTTTCTGCCGGCGTATTTATCAGAGGCTGTAAGCTGTGCTTTCGTAAAACGAGGTACAGCCGTAGTCTCTTCAATTTTTTTATCTGCCATATTATATCCTCCTTATTCGATTTTTAGATTTTCCATAGGTTCCGTAAGTTCCGGCACGTACACAAAATACGGATATCCGACTAAGCAGTGCAAAGCCTCATCATCAATCGTTATGTCAAAAGATAAGCAATGCACCTTGTCACCGTTCGGCGTTTGTATTGTGCGGAGCGCATAAGCAAGTGTGTGAGCCACCCGCAGACTTTCAGTACGGCCTCCGGCTGTGCTCGGATAATAAATTACATCAAACACGGGTTTGTGCTGGGCACGGGTGCCCATTTGTTCTGTATGGTTTGCCGTAATCGGCAGCACATTAAAATCACCGTCTTTTAGATCCTGTTTGATAACGCCGCCGTGTATATGAGATTTCGGGAAAGCACGGTGCAATGCAAGCGTCACACCGTCATATACTTGGTTAAAGTTTATTTCAGCCATTGAATACCTCCCGTAATAGCTTATCAAGCCTTTTTTGTAACACGGCAGGTGCAATGCGTTCCAGGTCATCCTCCGACAGCGTGAGAAAATACTGCCCGTTTACCCAACCGCTTTTAAGCCGTTTGCCAATGGCAGGAACAAACCGCCCCGGCGTCTGCCTATGCCCAAACTCCACATAACTTGCATATTCAACGGGGTTAATAACCCGTATAATGTAGTAGTTGCCCGATTTTTCAACCGGCAGGCTTTTTGCATACGCACCGGGTGCGGTTTCCTTGCCCGCAGTCCAGCCTCGCCGTAGTGTGCCGCCCTCTTTGCCTGTTTCTTTCGGATAATCGCCCACAGGTGTACGGGGAATAACCAAGGCAAGCAAACGGGCGGCCAATTCCTTTGAGGCATCCTCGCAGAATTTGTTTAAATCCGTATTTTGCAGTTTTTGCAGTCGTTCCTGAAGTTCTTTCAGTTCCTTAAAATCTGCATTTCCCCAGCGTGCCATTACGCCCACCCCTTGAATATCTCAAGCGGTATTTCCTGGTGCGTGCTGTAAACGGCGGACTTGCCGCTTTTCTCGTAAACAGCGGTTGCACCGTTTTGCGTTACCGTAATTTTTGAACCCTCCGGTATAATAACCGCAGAATCCATAAAAAGCGTTATGCTCTGTACGATATTTGAGGCGTTGTTTTCCGGCTGGGTTGCGTTCACAGTGTCAAAGGAAATACGGCAGGGCTCGTCTGTGTAGGTGTCAGTCTCACTCACGACAACACGCCCGGTGTTTTCATCGGTTGCGTCATTATTACGTACTGTAACCGTACACCTGCCGTGCCACAGGCTTTTTATTGCCGAGGCATAATTCTTACAGTCTACCATACAAACCTCCTAAAACGGGCGAACAGATACGCCGGAGGATTTATAAGGCTGTTAATCAGATTATCAAACCTTGCCTCCGGCGTAGAACTGCCGTCGTCCGCGCCTGCAAACTCAACAGAAACATCACCCTCGGTTATCTTTTTTGCAGGAATTGTAAAATCAAAGTTATCACTGAGCTGTCCGGATGATTTTTTATCAAAAAGATACAGCCCTGCCGCCATGTCTATCCATGTATGCCGTAAACCATCCGGGATTTCCGTACGGTTTATGTTTGCCTTGATTTTCTCGGCGGCATGGTTTATGGCATAGTTTACTGCGGGATCTGCAATACCGAAAGACGGAACAGTGTACCCCAACTGCAATAACCTTGCTGTGACATCATTATAAATATCCATTAGCCGTACCTATTTTGATATCATCCTCTGGAGTGGATTCTCGCTATGGGGATAGCTTTGTGATTTATGTACGAACGCTTTGCCGCCTGCGCCTCTCCGGAATGTACAAGCACCCAGTTCGCGCCGTCTGCAAGTTCCGCATCCGTGGGAGAAAGGCTCGCCTGGTTTACCTTTTCATAGGAAATGCCAAAGGGAGCGAAGCAGTCACGCCAACGATTATAGAGAGTATCCTGACCGCCGTTTTTAGCGGGGTCTCTGCCCATTTCGTAAGGTACTTTTGCGCCGATATCTTCATAAGAAACAGCACCGTCGCCAAGCATGTACGTAGTGTAACGGATTCCGGGAACAACATACATATTTGCTGCAAGCGTCTTACCGCCAAAGTATGGAGTTACGGCGGAGAGTTTAATTTCACCGGCTGAAGGAGTTGAATTGTTAGCAACCACCTTAACAGCACCCTCGGTGCTTTCGGTCGCGTCGAAATAGCCTTCCTCGGCGGGAAGATCATCGTCAACAACAACGAGCTTACCGTTCCATTCACCGAGATCAAGACTGCGGGTAATGCCGTCCTTATCGGTATACTTGAGTCTCTCCATGAGATTAAGATTTTCAAGACCGGTGCTCACATCGCTGTGCATAAACACAAGTGAAAACTTCTTTTTGTTAGCTCCGCAGGCTTTATTTGTCGCTGTGTTAAGCGTGGTTGCAGTCATTGCACCGTCAACATCTGATGTGTGTTTTGAAACAAATTCCTTGCTCTTAGCATCGCTGTTCATTGCAAACACGCCCTTAAGAATAGCAAGAATTGTATCCTGGTCTACGCCGTCTTTATATGCAGCAACCTGCGCGGCAACGGCGTCCATAAAGTTCTGCCCGCCTGTAATATCATAGCTGAAATCTCTTTCAACCCATGCTTTTGCCCTGCCGACTACAACAACACCCTGCTCAAATGTTTTGAGGGATGTTGCGGTAATGTCGGTCTGACCGTCGTAATTTACGGCTTCGCCGTCAAGCAGTCCGCGCATAGCGATACGGGCGTATCCGGTACCGCCCTGGTTTGAGAAAACAGCCCTGATATCGGGGTTGGGGGCGAGTGCCTTAGATTTTTTTATTTCGTTCATTTTTAAATTGGGAACGGTGCCGACTTTGTACTTAAAAGCCTCGGCGTTAAAGCTTTTTGCGTCAAATTTTGCATTAGGCATAATTATTTACCTCTTCTTTCTGTTAATTATTCGAGCTTTGCTCCGGGGTTAGCCTCAAGATACGCGCAAAGCTCATCGTAGTTCATATCTTTCGGTTCTTTGCTTTCCGGGGGCGGAGTTTTTCCGCCGGGATTGCCGGGTGTCATTCCTTTAAACTGCTGTGTGTTTGAGTCTGAGGAGTTAAATAGGAATGATGTGGATTCGGATTTTGCCAGCTTTTCGATTTCATCTGTCAGACCTTTAACAACTCCGCTGTCGTCAGTTTTTGCGTCCTTAAGAAAATCCGCAAGCAGCGCCTTTACGGCGGTGTTGTTCTTTGCACCTGCCGACGTAAGCGCGGATTCGACCGCGTTATCAAGACGGATGCGTGCAATCTCTGAATCATAAAGCTTCTTTTCATCCGAATTTTTCTGCTGAAGATCCGCAATCTGCTGTTTGAGCGATTCGGCGTCTCCGGATGACTCCTTTAACTCGTTAAGCTGTCTGTTGCGTTCTTCAAGATTTTTTTCGGCGGTCTTTAAGGCCTCCGATTTTAAGTTGAAATCGGTTTTTGAAACGAAGTTCTTGCCGATCTCCTGTGATACCCGTTTGTCGATCTCGTCGTTATAACTGTCGCCGAGAATCGGTTTGAGCCATTCGAGCATAGTTTTTCCTTTCCCTGCCTGTCCTTTTTATTCCGGCAAGTCCCGGTATCGGCAGTACCCGTTTTGTTGTCCGTCGGGTCAACGGTAATTTTGGGTATGAAAAAAGCACCGCACATTTCTGTACGATGCTTTTAACAAGCTTTTATATAACTTTAGTCGCCTTTAAGCAAAGGGTGTTTATCGAAATAGTCGTAAAGAGTTTTTACATCCTGTTTTACAAGGATAAGATCCTCTGGGGTGAACAAATCGTCATAGTTTCCGGTGGAAAAGTCTTTGAGCGCAAGCCAAACATTGTATGCGAGATCTTCCGGATCATCGTCTGCAATTCCGCCGTGCCCAATTGCCCATAGCATACCGGAAACAAGCATTATAAATTTATCCATCCCCTCTTCATCGAAATCCTCAGGATAAAATGTCATAAGTGTACCTCTTACCGTTTTGTCCGGTGTCTCCGGCTCTTCATTTTCGTAACAGACTCTATCATAACTTCTAACATAAAACGCCTTTTGAGCCTCATATTTATCCTCGTCATAACAAGATGCCTCAATGTGTTTTAGCATTATTATTCACTCGCTTTCTGTTTACCCAAGTTTTTCCTCCAGACGGGTCACCGTTATAACCTCTTTTACCCGATACTATATTCACAGTTGCATTTGGATACTTCTTTTTAAACTGTTTAACAACTCCTTCACAACTTTTACAAATATGCTTTTCAGAAAGAATTGTTATTTCAAATGTATCTTTTTCATCCTTTTTTTGTTTAGAAACAAATTCTAAAAATTTTGCTTCTGTATCATACTGACGTTTAACACCGTCACCTAAATCAAGAACATTATAAAATCGATTTTTAGATAGACCGATTGCTGGGTATTTACCGGAGTATGATTTTAGACAAATTCCGGATTCATATTCCATACGACTGTGAGAGAAATATATTTTTCCGTCAAAATCCATAACTGCTGCATTTCCGCTTCGCGCCAAGTTTTTGATTTCTTTTCTATCCTTACCAGAAAAAGATGCGTAATCAAAACCCGTCTGTTTTGTATACCAAGCAGCGTTATCAAGTTCGATTATTTTTTCGGTAGGTACATTTCCGTTTACTTCATATCTGTTAACCGTTCTGTACTGATATTTAAGTTTTTCCCAAGTGTCGGGAGATTCGTACTTGATTTTTTGGAAATCTTCAAAATTATCAGGAACAACATCACCGGTAACACTTTTATACCGTTCAAACTGTAACATATCAGCGTTTTTATTATACTCGTATTTACGCGTTTTGTCAACGAATTCGTGACCGTAAGCCTCATCCTGCAACGCTTTCCACTCTTTGTATGTGATATCTTTCGGCAGTTTATAGCTTTCACCTGTTTTTGCATCGCGCGCATACCGTTCGCCGATACCGTCCATATCCTCATAATACGGCGCAGTACAGCAACGGCACCACGGATGAAACGGCGGAGCGGTCGAACCCGGGCTGAATTCACTCATTTTAAATACTTTACCGTCCATATCTCCGCATGTACTGCAAGTCTTTGTATCAAGGGTGCCGACAACACGGTATTTTTCAACGCCGAGTTCATTAAAACAGTCCTTTTGAGCTGTGCTTGAAAAATACGCACTTTCGGTCATTACCAAACGTCCGGCATTTTGTTTTGAAACCTTAAACCGCTTCGTTATTGCATTAATAGCCTTATCCGGCGATGAACCGGTTGCAAGCATTCGGGTAATCTCTTGATTTACGGTTTCAATCAGCTTTGCCTTGTCAGTCCAGCACCGCGCCGTAAATGTCTGATTATCGGCAGTCCAGGGACGGGAAAGCACTTTTTGTACTGCGTTGGAGTTAAGAGCCTGTAATGTCCACCCTACACCTAAACCTCGCTGTACCTCAAAAGCGGTATGATAATAGCTTTGAGTATATGACAGCTCCGATCCATCGGATGCAGCCTGTATACTTTCCTGTGTTAATATTTCAGCCTGTTGCCTTAACTGTGTTTTAAGACTTTCAAGGCGTGAGATGTGCACGCGTGCGGAGGCGTTTTCAAGTTCTTTTTCCCACGCACCGTTTACAGCGTGCTCTTTACCGGCTTTTATATACTGCTCAACAGTCCACTTAAATTCCTTAAGTTCTTCGGAATTAAGCAGTTTCTGTGCTTCAGAATAAGACATACCGCCGTTATTATCAGAAAATCTCTGATACCACGCTCTTAGCTGTTTTTCAATATCGGAAATTGCGATGTCAAACTGCTCTTCAAGATTCTTAACATACTCGTATGACTTGTCTTTGAGAGCGTCCTCCATTATTTTCATACGGCGCGCCCAATAATCCGCATTATTCATTCAGATTACCGCCGTCCTGTATCGACTGATTATTTCCGTTTCCGGAGTTTTCAAAAGCATCACGGTATGTATCAACTTCAGCAGCTGCTGCCTCTTTTTCTGATTTAATGCGCGCCAACTCTTCCTCCGGGTCATCTACCCACGGATGCTGTTTTACAATAGTCTCATCGCTTATTACACCCTTAGATTTTCCGCAGTTGTCAATAGCTTCGGTCTCATTTATGAGAATATCGCGGTTAAAAATAACCGTTACATCTTCGCCGTCAAAGTTGCCCGCGCCTGTGTTTGCAAGATGAGCATTTACGAAAAAGAGTAAATCCTCAAAAGCCGCCTGAAATTCTGTTTCCATTCCGTTTGCGTCAAGGTCAATGTCCGAATACATAGACTGTATATTCATCTGATTAGGATTACCGGAAAGTCTGTCATCCTTAGCATCGTACCCCCTGGCGTTCTCGATTATGGCCTTTTTCAAAAGCTCCATAACGGTTTTATAGTTTTCCGCATTAACATCGATTTCCAGTGTATCAACCGCGCCGTCCGAACCATCAACCGTCCGCACCTTTACAGCTCCGTATGTGGCAAGGTTGCGCCTGAATTCGCCTAAATCTTCGCCGTCGTAGTTATGAATAACCAATACAGTATTGTGCACATCCTCCTCCATAGAGTTTACAAAGTTTGACAGCATAAGATTAAGCGCATCCTGCAAACAGCGTACACGGCATATCAGAGGCTGTTCCCTATGATTTGATTTAAAACAGACAAGGGGGATTTTCGTCCAATTCAATGCCAGCGGTTTTTTAGTTTTCGGATCCGTTATTGTTATATAAGAACCCGAATCTGCGTCACTGTCAAATTCAAGAGTGCCGTCTTTCCAAATAAAGCGGTCAATGCCTCCGGCATGAAAAACCTCTACTTTGTCAACAATACTTTCACTGCCGTTTTCGTCATATTCATAAACGGGGAAAAAATGCACGGCACAATCAAGATCTGTGTGTGCCGTATCGCTCCAGAACGGCAGCACCTCGTGCGCCGGGATCATTGCAAAGGCAAGCGTGCCATCGTCCGTATAGTACGGAGATACCCACGATTTACCGCCTGTCAGAGACCTTTCGGCAACTATACGAAATGTGCGTTGTGCCTTACGGTTAAAAATTCGTGAAAGTGCTTTGCCGTATTCCGAATTTTTAGTGTCAAAAGTAATCGGCTGACCGCAAAGATAATTTGCTTTCTGGTCTACCATTTTAGCGTATTGATTATCTATAAGGCGGTTATTCGGCAGGTTGTCGACCTCTTTAATCTCACCGCCCTCGCCGATAACCGTGCGTTTGCGCTTCAAAATCGACTGTATACCCTCATAGTACGCGTCGCCGGTTATCTGACGATGACGCTCCTGAGAGGTCAGCCACTTTTTAATTTCAAGCTCCAAAAAATGCTTGTCCGTAATACCCGGTACAATATTTGCAGTCATACGGGATTGTATTTCTATCGGCGGAGAGTAAAAATTCATCATTTTCATCTGGTTCGCCTCCTTTACTTAAAAGAATAGTTAGGACCGGCGGAGTATTCCTCCAAAGCGTACCGCATGGCATCCATAAGGTGGTTAAAGTCATCTATGGGGCGGTTTAGCTTTCTGCCGGTCTTTGTGTCTTTGTCCCATGTGTAATTACCTATCTCGGTAAGGAAATTAGTACACCGGGGATGTATAAAAATTTTATAGTCCTGTATAAAGTCAATGCCGTTGTTGATGCTGTCCTTTCCCTTGCGTGCCCTGCGTATGTGGGCAAGCCCTAAGGCATAAAGGCGATCAATGCTTTTCGGCTCGGCACTGTCTGCTCGAATGCGCTCCTTTGAATAACCCGCTGAAATAATAGCTTTCGCTATTTCTTCGTTGCTCATGCCCGGCTTGTATATTTCATCAAAAACCCAAAGTGTTTTACTTGCTGTGTCTATCAAACCGCAGAATAAAGCAGTCGGATCGTTCGTGTAACCGAAATCAAGTCCGAATGCCGATTTAATGCCGGGGATTTTACGAACTTCCTCAATACTGAAAAGCCGTTCTTCCCAGTTTTCATAGACAAGACCGTCAACAATGCCCCACTCGCCCAGACCGGCAACACGGTAACGGCGCGGATTGTTGAGCTTCATAGTCTCGAACACTTTTTTATCCGAATCGTCAAGCCATTCATTGCAGGTGTAATTCGTAGTCATTGCAAGGATATCGGAATCCGGCGCCGTGTCAAAGAATCGGCGTTTTAGCCAGTGGTGTTCATTCCACGGGTTAAATGTAAGAGTGATTTGTTTGAACAGCCCCGGCGGCACTTCGCCTCGGATGCTTTCGTCCAGGGTGTCGAAATCGGATTCGGAGCTTATTTCGTATGCCTCCTCGATCCAAAGCCAGCAAAGCACACCAACCTCAACGGTAATGGAGGTTACTTTCAGCGGATCGTCAAGTCCACGGAAAAGGATCTTTTGTCCGGTGGGCTTGTAGGTCATTTCAAGCGGTGATTCTTTAATATCCCACCAGGCGTCAACGCCGAGGCGGTGTATAGCCCATTTAAGCTCGGTAAAGCAGCTGTCTTTTAATGTACGGTATGTCTTACGCACACAGAGGAGATTAGACTGCGGATATTCCATAATGCGGACTATATGATTCAGAGCGGAGGTCTTTGATTTCTTAGAGGCTCGCGAGCCTTTGCATACGCGATAACGCCCTTCAAACCGCCAAAATGTGCCGTAGCCCCTGCCGACTATATCGGGGAGATACAGTCGGTTGACGGTTTTAGTCATCAAGACAATCAACCTCTTTAAATACTTTCAGCATTTTAGGGAATTGAGCGGCAATCCAATCAATCATTGTTTCCTCATGTCCCCATTCCGGGTGAGCAAAATTCTCTGCAAGTCCCGATTCAAACAAAAACGCATGTATTATCTCATGGCGCATAACTTTACGGCGGTATCTTTCAAAGTTACCGAGTTCACAATCGTCAGATCTCTTTTTAATCACGATAATGTGAGTTGTTTTGTCGCAATACCCATCACATTTTTCAATATATCTGTCTTGTATTTCCGTTCTTTCAAAGATTCTGTACGGCGTACCCAATACATTAATCCTCAAGTTCGCCACCTCCGGAAATAACGACCGGAACAGCTCCGGCAACATCAACTTTTTCGGTGAACAGACCGTACCGCTTGCCGAGCAGCTCCGCAGCCTTAAGGCGTTCCTTTTCGTCAGGCGGTTTTTTAACAATTTTTGCTTCTGAACATCCGTCACCGTAACCCTCAACGACAATAACGCTTGCTTCGCTTTCTCCGCGAAGGACAGAAGAGAGATACTCCATGACCTCCTGCGCCTTGGCGGTCTTTTTACTGCTTATTTCAGAAAGGCGATCGGCTATGTATGCAGAAACATTAACATTTTTTAACAGTCGACCTCCGGCAGCTGCCGCAACATTGTCTTTCTTTACATTCGGATATGCTGCCCTGTATGCCCTTGTGGCGTTGCAATCAATCAAATATTCATCTGCAAAGCGTTTTTGTTTGTCGGTCATGGGTATCACCTCGATTCAATAACTAAACTCCCTCCGACCCCAACCGCCGGCTATTACGATCCGACACATATTATCCGTATAAATAAAAGAACAGACAGCGGGGCTATCTGGAGGAGTAAACCCCGCCGCTGTTCTTACCTGATGAGGGCAACGCCCTTGTGGTTTATATTCACAGTTTACATTATACAGTATGTAACCCGGACATTTTGGGACATCTTTATTTTTCACCTTTGTTTTCTTGCTCAAGGTATCTGTAAACCCTTTTACGCACGCCCTCCTCAGTGTTGCCGCCGCCCACCGTAAACGCAATCTGTCCCCAGGTTAAGCCATTAATAAATCGCAGCTGAAAGATCTGCCGAGTTAAGCTGTCCGGTATTTCGGCAATATACCTCTCAAGGCGTGCACGCTCGTGTAAACACTGCGTTATTTTCGCATGGATGATCGCCTCAAGGTCAACAATTTCTGCGATGTATCGGTCAAGTCGGTTCTCAAAACCGGAGCTTTTGGGCATGCAGTCATAATTAGTTGAACCCGGTGCTGAAGCCCTCGCCCGTAATTCTTCTAAACGCTGTTGATCTCGTTCAATTTCACGGTTAAGGTAGTATAACTGTGATAATTCTTTTAGCGTCATACTGCTGGCTCCTTTATTTTCTTGATACGGGCTTTAAGCACTTGCATCACGGTTTCGTGTGTGCCTGCACGCTCCCGTATAGTGTCAAGCACATCCTCGTCAACGCACCCCTGCACAATAAGGTAATGTACATACACCTTATCATACGGAGAGCCCTGCCGCCACAAACGGCACTTGCCTTGATCGTTAAGCTCAAAGCTCCAATTTGGTGTGAACCAGATAATGTGCCGGCCGCCTGCTTGCAGGTTTAACCCATAGGCGCAGCTGCTTGGGTGCACCAGCAGCACGTCAACCTTGCCGCCGTTCCAGGCATCCTCGTCCTCGGTGCCTTTATACACGCACACACGCAGCTTTGTTTTACTGAGGGCTGCAAGAATCCGATCCTTATCGTGCTGGTAGCCGTAGAATGTAATACAAGGCTCACCGTTTAGGCTTTCCAAAAGCTCCATATAGGCCTCAATTTTGCAATCGTGAATATGTACGGCTTTGCGGTCATTGTCATACATTGCACCGCTGCAAAACTGTAACAGCTTGCCGGTAAGCACTCCGGCGGTGTTGGCGGTTATGGTGTCCTCGTCAATGGTAAGCAGCAGATCACGCTCAAACTGCTTGTACGCTTTCATTGTCTTATCGTCAAGCACTACGGGAACATCGTGCTCAATACAAGCAGGTAACTCCAGGTAGTCCTCGGCTTTCATTGATACGCAAATATCACTTATGGCTTTAAGCACGGCCGCCTCGGCATCCTCTTTCGGTTTATAATCGGTAAAATGCCCGCCGTGTGTATTGGCATCAAAGTACCGTGTGCGGAATTGTGTTATATTCTTGCCCAGCCGTGCGCCCTCGTCAAGTAAATAAATCTGCGCCCACAGGTCCATAAGCCCCTTGGAGGATGGTGTGCCGGTAAGCAGCACAACCTTTTTGCAAAAACGCCGTACAAGTTTCATCGCCTTGAAGCGTTTGCTTTGGCCGTTCTTAAAGCTCGTGCTTTCGTCAAGCACCACCATATCAAACGGCCACGCCTGCCGGTAGTATTCAACCAGCCAGGGTATGTTTTCACGGTTTATAACATACACATCCGCAGGAGTGTTAAGTGCCTTTATACGCTTTGCGGACGACCCCAGGACCGTCACCACACGCAGATTCTTTAAGTGATCCCACTTGTTTGCCTCCTTGCTCCAGGTACCCTCTGCAACCTTTTTGGGTGCTACAACCAAAGCCTTTGCAATGTTCCACTTAAAGTATTTCAAAATGTTTATTGCCGAAAGCGTTATTGAGGTTTTGCCCAAGCCCGGACGGAGGAACAACCCAACCGCCGGATCATTTACAATACGCTCAATACAGTACGCTTGGTAATTATGCGGTTTATATTCCACCCGTTTGCACCTCCCTTACGAAAGCCCCCACCCTTTCCTTGGTATCTATCCGCAGCACCTTAAAACCTAACTGCTGTATCAAACCGCAAACATATTCTTGCAGCTTACGAAGTTTTTTACCCGGTGCCTTTGTTTCCACAAAATATATACGCCCATACGGCACAAGCACAATGCGATCCGGTACGCCGTTTTGTCCGGGGCTCACAAATTTTAATGCCCAGCCGCCAAGATCATTTTTTACACGGTCGCACAATTCTTTTTCAACAGTTTTTTCAAGCATCGTTTTCCTCCTTTTCTAACTTTCTCACGCGCGCACGCATAATACCCGCATACAGGCGGTTTAGAGCGTAATATTACTCTCAAACTCTCTATTTTTACACTTTATAATAAAAAATGTAAGATTGTAAGAAAATCGATAAAAACCCTTATTTTATGCGGTCTTGCGGTCTTACAAAACCTCTTACAATCTTACAAAACCCCGTTTTTGCGTGTGTAATTGTAAGATTTTAATTTTCTTACATTTCTACACGATTTTTTGATTGTAAGAGGTTTTGTAAGGTGTATTTGTAAGATTATTTGCGAATAAACCCACGCTGCGTACCATATGGCCCCATATACTTTGCGTTGCTTGCTTTTTGCCAGCCCGGCGTTGCTGCCATAATGGCGTTAAGCTCTCTGGTGTCGGTGTTTTTCATTTCCTTAATGTTGCCGCCGAAGGCCTCGCACCAAACTTCAAGGGCGCAAATAGTATCACGTGGCACAAGGCGCAGGCTGTCGTTGCCCATTGTTACGCCGCCCCAGAACATACGCCTTTTATCAAGCGGCCACTTGCTCCAATCGTCCGGTACCGGTCGCTCCATAAATTCACGCACGATACCCTCACGGCTGGATGCCTCTCTGTGTTCCTCCTGCTTTTCCTTTGCGGCGTCTTCAACAGCACCGGATAAGTAAAGAGGCTCACCGGTCTGCCAGCGCACATACGCCTCTGCCCACAGCTGATCTATTTCCGGGTCAAGGTCACGCCATACGCTTTTGGTATGCCTCTGTTCGCCAGTGTCTATCGGCCAAAAGCGGCGGTTGCCGGTGGTGTCCTGCAAGTATTCAGCGGTGTTGGTAGTGCCGAAAAAGATGCAAGTGCGGGGCAGCTCCTTAACATTACGCCCATACGCTGCACGGAAACGATCCGCGCGGAGGCTCAAAAACTGCTTAATGCGGCTTACATCAGTACGCCGGAAAGCATCAAGCTCCGATACCTCCACAAGCCAAACGCCCTGGAGCAGTTCGCTTGCCTCTTTGCCCTCAAAGGTGCGTATGCTGTCATTAAACCAGCCACGGCTCATTTTATCTAACAGGGTGCTTTTACCGATACCCTGCGGACCGGCCAAAATAACCATATTGTCATACTTGCAGCCGGGGGTCATAGCACGGGCAACGGCGGCAGTAAACGCTTTGCGGGTTACAGCCCTGGTGTATGCCGTATCTTTTGCGCCGAGGTAGTCTATAAAAAGGCAATCGAGGCGGGGCACGCCATCCCACTTGCCCTGCAAGCCCTTGAGGTAGTCCTTTACATCGTTAAAGGCGTGGGCGTTGGAATGGAGGGAAAGAGCCCCATCAACTTTGCCGTTGCCGGAAATCTTATACACACGCTCAAGGTACCAGTAAAGCCCTTGGTTATCGTTATCATCCCACAGGCGGCGTTTTTCCCGTTTATCCCACGGCAGGGAGCCGAGCACCTCACCACGGCCGGCAAATTCGTTAAGCGCAAACTTGCCTTTAAGCAGGGGATCGTGCTCCAGGATAATACGCACATTGTCAATGGTGGCTTTAACAGCGCCCGTCTGGGTGTTCTTTTCAAGCAGCACCATCCAATTTTCCGGCTCCTCGCTCTCGTCAGCGGTGATGCCGTCAAAGTCCTTAACGGCACTTTCGTACCGTTCCTTGCTGATAAGTGCGCTAACATCCGAAAGAGAGCAAGCATACTCACACATAGCAAGGTAGGAGGGCAGGCGGTTGGTGGGTGAGCCTGCGGCTGCGGTATCGTCCTTATCGCCGTACTTGTGCAGGCGCACAAGGTCAAATGCATTTACAAGGCGGCCGCCGCAGGGATCTGTTGCGTGGTGGCTGTATAAAAATTTGCCGTCATCGTAAAGCACGGCGCCGCCAGCGGTAGAGCCTCCGAGGTATGTATATCTGCCGGGCATATTATCAACCGGCTCATAAATACCGGGGAGCAGCTCGTCCATTGCACGCTGTATATCATAGGTGCGGCAAAATGCACCCACAACGCCGTTTTTGCCGTCCGGATCGCCTTGCTTTACCGCCAGCTTGGTAAACTGTGCCTGCCCCGGCAGGGCGGGCCACTGCGTCATATCGTGCCAATCAGCGTACTGTGCAAGCAGGCCATCGGCAGATAAAAAAGGTTTATCACCCACAACATACACATACTCACTATCACGGCAGCAGCTCGGCCAATACATAAGGCGGCCGGGCTCAAAGGTTGTGGGATCGGCGTATTCAAGGCCTATATATTCAGCTACTTTACGGGCTATGGGCTCGTATTCGTCAGCCGTTACCGTTCTGTCAAGCGGAAAGAGCACACGCAGACGAGGGGCAGCAGGCTGGTGCTTTCGGGTGCTGTAAACACAGTACCCACAGCCCAAACCCTCCACAATGCGGAGCACATTGTCTTTATGCCCTGCGGGTATGTTGTCAAGGTCAAGGGTGATAATATCACGCCCGGCCACATTGTTGGCCTTGCGGCGCGGTCCGTTAAGGGTACCGCCGACAAAACCGCCAATATCCTTGAGATCGTCCTGCTGTGCTTTTTTAAGGTTTAGGTATTCTGCAAGGGTTTCGGTGCCCCTTGCGGGCACTTTTAACTTTTGCCATAATTCCGATACCATAAGCGTTTGCGTGCTCCACACGGTTGCACGCCTGCTTGCACCGGAGGCTATGGCAATTTTACGATCATATTGCATAGCGGTTACTCCTTACCGCCCGCACCCACGGCGGGAGGGGCTTAATCATCTATGGAGCTGTGTGTTGTTGCTTGTGCTATTACCTCGGTAAGGTGCTCCTCGCACAATTTTCTTTTGCTCAATTTCACGGGCGTACCGTCTTGCTTTCGTTTTGCAGTTAAAGTTGCGGTGCAATATGCACGGTGGTTGCAACCCTTTACACCACAAAAGCCTAACAATTCTTTTATTTTCACTTGAAACACCTCCCCGTGTTACGGTCCCGCAGTTCAATACGGTTTACCACATCAAACCCGGCCTCATTGGCTATAAACTTTAACACTTTAATCAAAAAGTTTACTTTGCCCTCAAGGGCGGCATCCGCCTGCATAATCGGCTTTAAGGCACCGTATGCGGTGGGATCGGCGTAGCCCTCGCTGTTGTAATGATGGCATTTGCTGTTGTCTGTCTTTGATTCAGTCACCATTGTTCACCTCATCTGTACAATATTCCGGCAGATTCGCTCTGACAAGGGCGGCGGGTACCTGCGGTGTGACCGCGTTTCCGCAACGTGCGACCTGCTTTGATTTCACGTATGGGTGTCCATCCGCATCGTGGTCGATGATGTAGTCGCTGGGGAAGCCTTGCGCGTTGAAAAGTTCGCGCGGCTGAAGCATTCTCATCTTTATGTCCGTGATTATGTACTCCTCACCGTGAATGGTTACCAGCGCGAAGCGATCCTTTGTCGTCACCGTATCAAGCGGTTCATTGACCGATTTTGCCGCGCCTGTGGAGAAATATTTCACGAGGAATGCTTGAACCTCTGCGTGGTGCGCTCCGCTGCAGGAGATGGTTGTCAGCGGCTCGTCGACGGGCTGACCGTCCATACTGTTTCGCATCGTCATGATGTGGGCGGTAACGAGGGAGTTGTGGTCTTTGGCTGTGACCGTATCAAGCGGGGCATCCGCTGCGCTTCCTGCGCCGTTGTATCCTCCGCCGTAGTTCTTCATGATGTGTGCCACCGAGAGGGCATATCTATTCGATGTGTCCTGCGTCATGAGTGGCTCTGTCAGCTCTTGCCCGCGCACTTCATCTTTGGCGGTCTCGCTATGGTACTGGATCAGCGTCGGGGCGACGAGGTAGTGTTTTCCGCTTGGCACGACCGTTCCGAGAGGTTCGTCGACCTTGTTCACTCTTGGTGCCTGCCCATCGCGATCTCCGTATCCGATGGGAACGATGGAAGGGGCTACGAGATAGTTTCGGTTTCCTGTTGTGATGGTAGGGAGGGGTGTCTCGACGTTCGCGCCGACGTTGTTTGTGTTGTTGCACATGATCGTCGGCGTGACCACGCCGTATCCGTTCTTTGCCGTAATAGTTCCGAGCGGCTCATCCGTACTCTGTCCTCTGAAGCCTTCGCCGGAATGGTTGACGGTCACAATGAACGGTTCGGGGTTGTCAATTACGAATTTCTGAATACCTCGCGCGATCCTCCGCATTGTGTTTTCTGCAAGCGGCTTTTTGCGCTCGAAGATGCTTTGTGCGGGTATCGACCAGTCGATGCACTCGGCGGCGGTACGGTACGGCAGTTTAAGTCCCAGCTTGACTGCCTCGCTGTCTTTCGGGGCGTGTGTGGGTTCTGCCCAGACAATAGGGCGACCGTCGCAGCGGGCAATGAGATAGAGGCGCGTCCTTGTCGTCGGTGCGCCGTAATCGCAGGATTTCAGCGTTCGGTGCTGTACATTGTATCCCAGTCCTTTTTGCAGTTTCTGCGCTATTTTCGACGTCTGTTCGATTGAGAGCGCATCACACATCTCTTGGTATGCGGGGTGCCATGTGGGAATGCCGCTGGTCAAGGCGAGAATAAAGCCCATGAATGTCTCACCGGTGTGTTCCTTTATAGGCTTGCCGTCCTTTCCGAGCGGACCCCACGTTTGGATTTCGGGGACGTTCTCAAGCATCAGAACCTTTGGACGCACCGTGTATGCCCACTTGATGGCGACCCATGCCAACCCTCTGATGTTCTTGTCTACCGGCTTCCCGCCCTTTGCGCGGGAGAAATGCTTGCAGTCCGGCGAAAACCACGCCAGCGCGACGGGGTTTCCGGCGCATGCTTCGACAGGGTCTACCTGCCAAACATCCTCGCAGTAATGCTTTGATGCGGGGTGGTTCGCCTTGTGCATCGCTATGGCATCTGGGTCATGGTTGATTGCAATGTCTACGCTGCGCCCGATTGCCATTTCGATGCCGGTCGAAGCCCCTCCTCCACCGGCAAAGTTATCTATGAACAGTTCTTTCAATATGATTCCTCCTTATTTTTGAATAAGCGAACGCAGGAGAGCGTTTTCTTGTTCGAGTTCCTGCAGCCGCTTTTTGAGTTGCGCTTTTTCTCCGCTTCTGCTGACCCATTCCTCTATACTTTTTACGATGGGTGATGTTCCGTCAGCGTCTGGGGCATAAAGCCAGTATCCAGTGTTCTTCGGGTTGATGCCGACTTGCTTTGCGATAAGGTCTATAACCTCTTTCGCGCCCTCGTACCTTCTGAAGAAGAGATCGTTCGAGCGGTCTTTCATTCGGCAAAAAGTAGCGAGCGTTTCCTTCGGGAAAGTGTCGTATCTGTGAGGGTCTTTTCTTTGTGCCATTGTTCCTTCGTAGCGGTCGAGAAGGTCAATCTCGCGTTCGTCTACGATATAGCGTTTGTGTTCCATTGTGCTTCCTTTCTCGCCTGCCATCTTCAGCGCAGGGAGGCGGTCTCCTGCGGACGCCCTCGCGGGCGTTTCGGCTTAAAAGAGAAGGATTCCGAAGGACTTTGCTGCGTTTCTGACTATTTTGCCGCGCTCGCTGGTATCGCTGGTGATTTTTCCGGCTATGTATATTTTAGTTGCCATACTTGTTTACCTCGCTTTCTGCGGCGGTAAGATTTGCGACGGCTTGCTTGTAATAACTTTCTTTCAGCTCGATGCCGATGTGTCTCCGTCCCATTTTTAATGCCTGATAGCCCGTCGAGCCAATACCGTCGAATGGATCGAGTACTACATCGCAGGGGTTTGTCCATAATTCTATGCAACGTTCAATTACGGGCAGTTGAAGAGGGCATATGTGCTTTTCGTCTTTGTCGGTTCTTGCAGACTTCTTTTGAAGCGTAGCGCTTTGATTTATGTCCCACCAAACAGGCGAAGGGTATTCGTCCCACACCGGAGATGCCACCTGTTGCCAGTGGTCAACCGGGTATCCTTCGTGTGTATGCGTGATTGCCTCTGGATTCACGCCGGGTTTTCTGAACGTGACGATGTAATCGGGAATGCCCATGCGGCTCATTGCGCTGTCCTTGCGAATCTGCTTATGCAGCAATCCGAGCGCCTTGGTTCTCTGCATTTCAACAACGGGATTTTTCCAGATGCACACCTCGCTGTGGAAAATAAATCCTGCTGATTGCATCCATCGGATGACATCACCACGGAAGTCTTTTACCCCTATGAACCCATCGCGTTCTTTCATCGCAGGAAGATTCATGCAGTGTATGGACACCAGTCGCCCCGGCATCATGATCCGAAGCCATTCGGCGCAAAGGAAATGATAGTGCTCAGCGAATTCTCCGTAATTTCGGCTATTGCCAAGGTCTCTGTCGCTGTTTGAGTATGTGTAAAGCGACGCGAAAGGGATGGATGTAATAGAGTAATGAATACTGTTGTCAGGCAGCCCTTTCAACAGTTCACAACTGTCCCCGTTGTACAGCGCCCATCCGTTTCCTATTGTTTGATTTAAAACGTTCATGATGTTACTCCTTCGGTTGTTAGCCACGTAGGTATTGTCATTGCCATTGTCGGTGTATAAGGCTCAGTCATGCGAAACGTCGCCCTAACATCCTCGGCGAGTATTTCCTTTGTGTGCGATACCATTTCTTTTATCATTGTTTTGCACTGTTCTTCTTTGCGCTGAATGTTTTCTCTCACCGCACCCTCGGCCTCGGAGGTAACGATGTACACATTCACTGTGTTTTGCTGTCCGAAACGGAGACATCTGCGGATCGCCTGATACATCATTTCGTAACTATCTGATAGCCCTACAAATATCATGTTATGACACGATTGCCAATTCAGTCCGAAACCTGCGATACTCGGTTTAGTAATCAGACGTCGGCAGAATCCCATAGAAAAACCCGCTAAGGCGTTTTCTTTCACTTTGGGACTATCTGATCCGCGAATCTCTTTTGCGCACGGGATCAAGTCTTTGAGCTTGTCGGCTTCGTCATTGAGGTCGCACCAAACGAGCCATTGTGCATCCGGTTCACGATCGACCAAAGCTGCGGCTTGCACGCACCTGTCTTCGAGACTTGCTCTTCGCGCATTACGCCGCTCTGAGAGCGTCGATGCAACCGGAAAATCAGAGGGTACAGTGATGTACTCTATATTAAGATCGGGCAGCTCATACCCGAAACTGTCATACCCAAGATCCGCAGGCGTAGTCAGCACGACGGCCCATCCTGCAAGCCACTGCCAGAAATCGCGCTGTGCGTGCCCCTTAAGCCGCCATTTGCTCGTTTCGCCTCCATCATGAACGAAGAACGTCGCAAGCATCTCCGTGCGCTTCATGACGCCGAGGAATTCGGATTGGTTACCCAATTCCATGTAGTCGTTTGGGGCGGGTGTTGCAGTGCAGGACAGCTTGTACTTTACGTTCGCGCAGCTGTCGATGATCTGGCTCCGCATCTTACTGCTGTAGTGCTTCAGAATAGAACTTTCGTCCAGTACGACACCGCCGAAGTCAGAAAGGTTAAAATGATCGAGCATTTCGTAGTTTGTTATGTTAATGCCCGGCCGTACATCTTCCTGCGTCCGGCAGACGTTTACCGTATAACCGAATTTCGCACCTTCGTTTTTTGTCTGTCGTGAGACTGCAAGCGGTGCAAGAATTAGGCACGGCTCACCCGTTTTCTCAGCAACGATCCGGGTCCATTCTAACTGTTGGATTGTCTTTCCGAGCCCGCAGTCCTCGAATAGTGCCGCTTTTCCTTTCTTAAAAGCCCATCCTGCAATATCCTTCTGCCACTCAAACATAGCTGGGTTCATCTCATCTTTTGCAACGCTGAATCCACAACATGGAACAGCCTGCGCTTTGGTTTTAAGAAATTCTTCGTAATTAATGCACATATTCAATCCTTTCTGAAAAAACTTCCAACCCAACCATCGGCACCAAGGGGCAAGCCCGGAGCCCACGGAATTGGGCGGCTCATTATTTCAACCGTTTTTGCAAGCATTGCCTCGTTGTCTGCAAACGGTCTTATATCAATTACCACCTCGTCGTGTATGTGGAATATAACCGGCAACCCTGCTGCCTCCAGGTGTTCAATGGCCTGCGCCAGACAATCACGGGCGATGGCTTGCACACAATTCTCCACAAGCTTGCCGCCGTAGGTTTCGATGCGTTTCCATTTCTTTGTAGTCTGGTCCATACCCATATACGATATTGAGGGGTTGCCCCATTGATTTACTCCTATTTGCGGGGCATTATAAAACAGTTTTCTGCCACTTGGTAGCGTTATTGTCATATAGTCGGTGCCCCCGGCTGCATCCCATTCGTGGGCAAGTATAATACTACTTACGCCCACGCTGCCGCCTTGAGTGATAACCTGCACAGCAGCGGCATCCACCTTGTACCACAGATCCCTTATGCGTTTGTTGGCATCACGCCAACGGCTCACGATATCGGGCAGATCCTCCTCCGGTATGCCCATATCAAGTGCACCCATATTGATAAGTGCGCCGGTGCCGCCTTGATAACCGAGGGCAAGCTCTGCAACCTTACCTTTTTGCCGGAGGGCATATTCGGGGTTGCCCTTTTTTATAAGGTCAATTGGCACGCCGAACATCTGCGAGGCTGATGCCTCATATATTTTGCCATGAGTGCGGAAAACCTCAAGCCTCCACTCCTCACCGGCAAGCCAAGAAATAACACGAGCCTCAATGGCTGAAAAGTCGGCATCAATCAGCACATTACCGGGTGAGGCAATAAATGCGGTGCGTATCAGCTGGGAGAGCGTGTCCGACACACTGCCGTAAATGAGTTTTAAGGCGTCCAGCTTACGCCCTTTTACAAGGTCACGGGCAAGCTCCAACGGCTCTGTATAGGTGCGGGGTAGGTTTTGTACCTGCACCAAGCGTCCTGCCCAGCGACCCGTACGGTTGGCACCGTAAAACTGTAAAAGTCCGCGCACACGCCCATCCCGGCATACGGCTTGTTCAATTGCATCATATTTTTTGGTGCTTGTCTTGCCGAGCTCCTGCCGGATCTCAAGCATACGCTGTACCTCCGGGCTGTTATCGCCTGCGGTAAGCATTTTGGAAACGGTGTCCTTTCGCAGGTCTGTTATTTCTTCGTCAGTTTCTTTTTCCAACCAAGCCGAAAGTTGGGCTACACTATTTGGGTTATCAAGCCCCGATATGCGCACAGCCTCGGTTGTAAGGGTGTTGCGGACCGTTGCCCCAAGCTCAAGGGCACCCTCAACCATCCCCATATCAATAGCAACGCCTCGGCTGTTTATAATAAGATCCGTTTCCCATTCCTTTTGCACAAAGTCCGGTATGGGTACCGCTGAAAGCCTGCGCTCAATTTCCATTTCGGTTGTAACATCCTGGCAGTTGTACTCTTTGAATAACTCCCAACGCTCCGGTGCGTGGTGCGGGTAGTTCCGTGTTCTGCCGCCGTTTGCCTTTGATGGGGCACACGGTACGCAGAAATAGCGTATAAGGGCTTTGCCGGTATTTAGCTTGCGTTTATCCTCCGGCAAGCCCAACGCCCTGCCTGTGGCATCCAAGCCTGCTGTATAGCCTGCATACAAGCCGTGGAACATTGTGCAACGCCACTGCGCCGGTGGCAGCTGCCTGCCCATATACCGGGACAGGCAGCCCCACTCAAAGGGCGCATTGTATGCGTGTTTTAAGCACTGCGGATCAAGCAACGCCTCGGCAACCCACTTGGGAAGTGTTTCGCCCTGGGCAAAATCACAGCACACCGGCTCCGCACTGTTAAGGGAGTAGGCAAAGAGGAGGATCTCAAAGTCGGGGCTTTGTATGTACTTTTGGGCACCGGCTTTTTGTATCGGCACGCTTGAAAATGTTTCAAGGTCAATACTTAAATGATCCATACTCTTTTACCTCCTTTTCGTAAATTTTCGGTGTGATATTACCAGGGCTGCCCTGTAATCGGGTTTACCGCCGGGCGGCTCTGCGGCTGTGCGGGTGCCGCCTGGGGCTGCGGAGCAGCGTATGCCTGCTGGGGCACAACAGGGTTATACTGCGGCTGGAAAGCCGGAGCAGCGGGCTGTGCCTGCGGATAACCGGGAACGGCGGCCGGCTGTGCAGCAAAGCTCTGGCCGAGCCCCTCAAAGTCGCTGGCTGCGGATGCACCACCGGCAAGAGCCTCACCGTCACGGGTTTTCAGTACATTGCCGAGGCCGCAACCCACGCCCCTGCTGCCTGCTGTGTCATAGGTGAAAAAGTTAATAGTTACACGGGCGTACATACCGCTGTAAATATCCGAGGGGGCAAGCTCACAATCAAGGTTGTCAATGCCGACAACCTGCGGCTTGCTCTTGGTGCTGGCGGTCAGCACCCAATGCCCTTTGCACTCATCGCCAAACGGCAAGCCGGACGGACGGAGCCCGTCACCATCGTGCACAATCTGCTTGGGTGTGGGGTGCTTGCCCGCCCATTTGCTGGCTACGCCGGCCTCATACGCCGCCTTAATAGAGGCATTGATGTCGGCAATGGTTGCGGCATCGGTTTTGGGGATAAGCAGCGTAACGCTGTATTTGGGCTCACCGCCCTGCTGGGGTGCTCTGGGGGTGGTAAGGTTGACATAGGAAAGCCTAACCTCGCCGGTTAATACCTTGGTTGCAATGTTCTGGTACATAATTCTTAAACTCCTTTATTACATTAAATTTCATTCGGTGCATTGTTTGCATTTGGTGCCTTGGTTGTTTCCATAAACTGCTTGAGCCCTACCTCTACCAAGCCGAGATACTCAAGCACCTGTTTGAGGGTTTCGGTGTCGCTTGCTTTAATAGTGGCAGGATCACCGGCAAACGCCTCTATAATTTCGTGTGCAGCTTTGCTAACCTTTTTGCCCTGCTGAACGATACGCACGCCGAGCTTTATTTCCTCCGGTGCGTTGCTTTCAAGCATTATTTCGGCTAACATATCTGCCAGCATACCGCTGGCCTGGTTGCGGGCTTTCATTTCCTCAAGTCCACGGGGGGGGTTACTTTCGTTAAACATTGTTGTTTGCCTCCTTATTTTTATAAGTTGTGGTACAGTTCTCTGTATGCACCGTCAACAATTTTTTGAATTTTCGCCCTGTCAAGGCGTGCCTCGTGCGTAAGGTCCTTTAATTCACTTAACGCAGCGAGGGCACCCTGGCAGAGAGCGAGGTAGCCATCGGCTGTTTTTTCGGCATCCTGCCGTGCCTCCTCTGTGTACTTTGCATCCTCTGCAATTTCCTCTATGTAGTCGGAAATAAACCGGGCTGCATCGTCACCGAGCTTTTCACGAACAAGACGATCAATAAAAACATCCTTTTCGGTCAGCACAACCTCCATTGTGCCATCAAGCAAATAAACCGTTTCAGCCATCGTTTACCACCTCCGCAAAGTCTGCGGCGGCGGGGTTGTAAGCCTCCCGTTTATCCGTAAGCAATGCAAGGGTGGGTTTTCCGATGGGCTTTACCACAAAGCTGCCGAGCTTGTCCGCAAATTCGGTTTTGCCCATAAGTTTCTCAAGCTCCGTAAGCGTTTTGGGCTTAAGGTCATACAAGAGTGATTTATCATACCCGGCAGCCATAGCGGCGTTAAGGGCGGCATCCGTGTCCGTAAAGGTGCGGTTGCTCCTGCCTGCAACGGCTTTCCAGCCGGGAATTGTACCACCTTTGAGAATAGTGCCGAGGGCATATTCCTCAAGATCCTTGTACCACTTTACAAGCTCCTGACCTCTTATAAGCAAATCGCCGATTTCGTCATCCGTAAGCACGCCCTGCCCAAAGAGGGGCGGCTTTTCAGCGTTCTGCGGTACACAGTCCTTAAATTCCTCAAGTGCGGTGTTTTGGTCTGCACGGGCTTTGCATTTCGCTTTGCCGCGGCAAAAACGGCAATGTTCCCCGGGGCAAAATGCCCCAAGCCCCATATAAGCCTTTACGGCAATCGGCTTGATGCTTTCACCCCAGGCAAGCAGCTCCTCAACCGTTATGGTTTCGCTGCTCGGCTCCGTCTGGATGCGGGGCTGGTCTATCGTCATGCAAACATTTTTGATACTGCCGCCGTAAACAGGCTTGTACCGTTTCAAAGCGCCGAGAGCGTACAACCGCATTTGCGGGTTGTTTTCAGCCGATACGGGCACGCCCTTGCCGTGCTTGTAGTCGGTAATGCTTAAGGTATTACCGCCGATCATAATGCAATCGCAGGTGCCAAAGCCCTCCGGTACATATTCGGCAAAATCAACCTGCACCTCGGCGGCCACATTCGGCTTTGCATTATATTGCATAGCCCTTTCGGTAAGGTGCTCCAGGTACAGATCCGAGGTCTTGTCCATCTCATCCCGGTAAAGCGGGTTTTCTTTCAGCTTTTTAAGCCTTGTGGTGTAAGTGCGCGGCTTAATCTGCGTAGTAAAGTGCTTAATAACTTTCAGCTCACAAATAGCGTGAGCCAGGCGGCCCTCCTCCGCATATTCCGATGTATTTTCCGGGAATTGCTCCTCAAAGCGAGGGGCAGCGGTGCAATGCAGCCAACGGGCTGCGGAGGATGCCGACAGCAGAGCGTGTTTTTCCGGTGTTGGCATTGTTATCCCTCCTTAAATCAAATCGCTGCGCCCAGGGCTCTTAATTCGTTTGCAACAGCTCCGTAGCTTTCGGGTGCAAGTTCTGTAAGACTTGCCACACCAAACTTGCCGAGCAACCCCATAAGCTGATCCATCTTTCCGGCGTCAATAAGTGCTGAGCCTGCGGTTGCAATCATATCAAGCGTGAACTGCGGTGCAGAGGTCGGAACAGCGGGAGCCGGTGTCACATTAGCCGCAGGTGTTACGGTGGGGGCAGGCGTGGCAACAGGGACCATGGGGACAATCGGGGTTGCCGTCTGGGCAGGTGTCGCTGCCGGTGCAGGAGTGGGGTTTGTAGGCACCGTAGGTGTTGCAGGCTGTGCAACCGGTGTCGATACAGTCGGTGCACCTGTTTTTGCGACGGGCTTTAAGCCGTTTTCGCTAAGTGCAGCTGCAAGATTGTTAATAGCTTCCGCAAGGTCTGTGGCTGTAATTGATACTTTCATTTCTAACATTGTTGATTTCCTCCTAAAATGCTTGACGATAAATAAAATTTGTAGTAGAATAATTTAAACAGTTTTTACTGTTTATTCGGTGAAATGATCGCAATGGGTGGTAGCTTTGCGGTCATTTTTTTTGTGCAATCATAGGCATCGACTCCTTTCTTTAGTAAAAATAATAATTTGATTCTGTCAGCGGTTCGGCCATTAAAACATAATCAATGATTCCGCGCTGATAGTCGTATGCGGTGCCGTCCGTCGTGTCAAACTGCGGACAGGGTGACATATCTGTTATAACTGCCTCGACCGAATTAGGGAATTCGTCCGACAGAACGCGGTTAAAAACAATCTCACAAATTCTGCGCTGTTCGCGTTCGCTCTTACCGCCTGCAAGGTCATAGATAACGCTTGCAAGGAGTTCGTATTCGCTGTCTGTCATCAGAATACCCGAAAAACGGTTCAGTTCAATCTCGCAGCGTTTTGTTGCAATATTGCCGGGATTACGATTTCCGTGGATATCAACATTTTCAATCACACGGGTGACGGTCTCAGGGGTGTTAATCTGTTTGTTGACTTTTACACACAGCGCGATAAAAACGGCAATGAATAAAATTATTGCAATTATGATTTTAGGTTTGCTGTACATTTGTTTTCACCTCCTATCTTTTGATTGCTTTCAGTGTTTATTTTTAACAAATTATTTGGGTTTTTCCTTTTAGACTGCCATTCTTCAAAACGGTGCTGATTCTCGGGATCTTCGTAAAAAACCTTTATGCTGTCGTAAAACCGTGCGCACAAAATACGCTTCTCAATCCCTGGAGGTATCGGAGTTTTTATCATTCGATGTTACCTCTCTGTCATTTAAACGAAGAACATTGCGTAAGTTTTCTACAGTTTCTGAATTATCATCACTTGTTAATACACTAACTGCATCGAGCAAGGAAACAATCGTACCGACTGTCGGGTTTTTTGCGTTGCCACTTTCCAACTTTGTTAAATAACTGTAACTAATCCCTGCCTTGTCGGCTAACTGTCTTTGCGTAATACCGCCACGCTTACGCATTAATACGATTTCTTTGATAAGTTCCATTTTTATCGCCTCTTTCTTAATATTTTCGCTCTCAACGAAAGTTTAAGTATAATATATCATTGTCAACGATACTTGTCAAGCATTTTTTTCGTTGACAATGAAAATTAGTTTCAATATAATATAGGTGAGGTGTCTTTTATGGAATTTAAAGATCGTTTAAAAGCGTTGCGAAAAAATGCAGGATTAACTCAAAAAGAGCTGTGTCAAAAAAGCGGCGTAAGTTATAGCTACCTAACTAAATTAGAAAGTGGCGTGCAGGTTAATCCGACATATGAAGTATTGGCGGCCTTGGGCGATGTTCTTGGTGTTCCTTTGGCTGCTGTCTATGATTTTAATGATGTCCACAGTAATTATGACTTGTTTCCTATAGAGTCAAAAAAAGTTCCTCTGCTGGGGAAAATAGCTTGTGGAAAGCCAATCTATGCGGAAGAGCAACACGACTGTTTTGTAATGGCAGGTAGCAACATCAATGCGGATTTTTGCCTTGTTGCAAAAGGTGATAGCATGACTAACGCTCGAATTAAAGACGGTGATATTGTGTTTATCAGACAACAACCTGTTGTTGATAATGGTGAAATCGCTGCTGTTATAATCGGAGATGAAGCAACTCTTAAAAGAGTTTACTATTACCCTAATGAAGGGAAATTAATTTTAAATGCTGAAAATCCCAAGTATGCGCCTTTGGTTTATATCGGTGAAGAATTAAATCAAATTAAAATTGTCGGCAAAGCTGTTGCATTTCAAAGCATGGTAGAATAAAAAAAAACCCGGCAGAGCCGAGGCAAAAAAGAAAGAGGGCTGTTATGCGGTTTGTTAAAAAGTTTTTCGGTATAATTCTGTGTATCTGTGCTTTTGGCTTTACTGTGGCAACTGAGCAGATAGAGAGTAATATGCAGCCGTTTTTTATCGCTCTTGTTTGCCTCTGCGTTGTCGGTGCGGTGCTATTGCTGAAAAAGCCCCGGAGGCTTAAAAAGCAGCCGCCGGAAACGCACACCGCAACGGCAGATGGTGAGTTCGTTACCGTGCAGACGGAATACACGCCCAGCGAAGTGCCGGAAGATGTGGCAATGGAAATGCGGAAATATTACACGCTGATGCAGGCACAGCGTGATGCGAAAATTATGGCCGACAGTTACCGCTTGGCAAGCACAACCCTAAACCTTGAAACATTTTGCTCAAGGTACGATCTGGCAATGCAAAAGGCGCGCGCCTTGCTGCAAGCGGAACAGGTGGGCGTGCGTGGCATCCAAAAACTTAACTGCCACAATGCTTGCACCGCTGTTATAAATGCCGCCAGATCCTTAAAGGTACGTGTTCTGCACGAATATGAAACAGAGGAAATATACAAAGCCGAAGCCTTGAAAACAAATAAAGGCAAGCTAAACCGTTACATAAAAATACTTATGGAGCTTGAAAAGGCCGAGCCCACTTTTATGTTTATGGACGAGTACGAGGCTTTAACCAAAAAAGTAAAAGGACTCATAGCTGAATTAGGAGGTGTCGTTGAATGAGCAAAAAACGAATAGCGGTAGTTTACGCACGATATTCAAGTCATCGGCAGGGAGAGCAAAGTATTGAGGGACAAATCTCTGAGGCCTACAAATATGCAGCGGCACACGGACTTACGATCGTAAAAGAATACATCGACCGAGCTATGACGGGTCGAAACGATAACCGGGAACAATTTCAAAAAATGCTCAAAGATACAGCAAAAAAGCAGTTTGATACCATTGTTCTTTGGAAAATAGATCGTTTTGGGCGTAACCGTGAGGAGATCGCTTTCAATAAATACCGGTGCAAGAAAAACGGTGTAAAGGTTGTGTATGTGGCCGAAAGCATCCCGGACAGCCCGGAGGGCGTGATCTTAGAAAGCGTGCTTGAGGGTATGGCCGAATATTACAGTCTCCAGCTTTCCCAAAACATTCTGCGCGGTCAACGGGCAAGTGCAGAAAAATGCCAGAGCACCGGAGGCAATAGACCTCTAGGGTACAAAACAGACCCCACTACTAAAAAATTTGTGGTAGACCCGGAAACGGCACCAACTGTCCGTTTGGTGTTTGATATGTACGCAAAAGGTAATACCATTACAGAAATTGTTACCGAGCTCAACCATCGTGGACTTCGTACCCTCAGAGGCGGTGAGTTTACAAAAAATAGCTTGCACTCAATGCTTAAAAATGAAAAGTACATCGGCATATACACCTATAAAGACGAGGTTAGAATTGAGGGGGGCGTGCCGGCCATAATAGATGCGAAAACATTTGCAAAGGTGCAGGAAATGCTGAAAGTAAACAAAAGAGCACCGGCACGCACCTGGAGTCGTGCCGATTATATTCTTACGGATAAACTTTTTTGCGGGCATTGCGGCTCAAATATGGTGGGTGAAAGCGGAACCAGCAAAACCGGTGCCAAACATAATTATTATATCTGTACCAAGCGTAAACGGGAGCGTAACTGTCACAAAAAAGCTGTGCGGCAGGAATGGATCGAGGGCATCGTACTTAATGCTGTGACAGGTCTTCTCAAGGATGAGGAGTTGTTGGATTTTATTGCTGATGGCGTTTTTTCATACTACAAAGAACAAAACGAGGATAACGATTTTGCCGAGTCATTAAAGCATAAGCTGGCCGAGGTGGATAAGTCCACCGCCAACATTATAAAAGCTATTGAGGCAGGCATATTTAACGACGCCACCAAAAAGCGCATGGACGAACTGGATGCACGGCGTGCGGAAATCGAGGCCGAGCTTTCGCACCTTGATCTCGTACGATCCTGGCGGCTCACCCGTGATCACATTTTGTTTTTCTTATATGAAATGCGGGATAAAAACATAAAGGATTCGGAGTGCCAAAAACAGTTGGTGCAAACCTTTGTAAATGCCGTGTTTGTGTATGATGATAAAATAACCATAACCTTTAACTATTCTGGAGATAAGCGTACAATTACATTGTCCGATGTTGACAGCCTCTGGTCCGAGGGTTCAGAGTTCGTATGTCGTGCGTTGTGTTCCACCATAAGTCCACCGTAATTTTGATAGAATTACGGTGGACTTTTTCTATGCCTGAAAACCGCTTGAAATAAGGCTTATCGGCTGTTCAGGCACATAAGCGAACCCCGCTGTAGAGCAATTCTGCGGCGGGGTTTTGTGTGTTTTATGGTTGTTTCAGCAGTTTGAGCTGTTGTAATCGTTAAACAACCGTTGTAATCGTTAAATTGTCAGCGTATTCGTTAAATCACTGAGAGTAATCGTTATATTGCCAAGTCAACATTGCTTTAAAACTATATGCGCCAAAAAAATGTGGTTTTTCAGCGACAAGTGTATACATCTCGCTTTTTCTGTGATATAATAATTAAAATATGCTCAGAATCCCCGTTGCGATGCACAACGTCGCCGACGAGGACATCTACCGCC
>OJAW01000234.1_pt1 | contig 43004 bp, 64 predicted proteins | sample 1589151 | NCBI WGS metagenome assembly OJAW01 (sample SAMN03283290) | human gut metagenome | biome: human-associated habitat; material: feces | host: Homo sapiens | place: Peru | collected 2012
TGTGAGCAGTCTCCACTGGACGCTAACTGTGAGTCGTCTCCACTGGACGCTAACTTCGAGCGGTCTCCACTGGACGCTAACTGTGAGTCGTCTCCACTGGACGATTTTGTTTTACACAAGTTTAAAATCGTTTTGATTGCTGTATCTATGAAACAAGCGAAATTAAGATTCACTCCTATTTCTATTTTTGCAGAACAACATTTGTCTCCTTCTTCGTCTATTTCTCCATAAGCTTTCACTTCCGCGAAAGAAGAGCGAATATTCATATTGTCATCAACTATAGGGTAATAGTTGAGCACGTCTAACGGATTTTTACAAAAGTGAAAACCTCTCTCACATACGCTCGTTTCTCCATCATAAACATAAGTTTTGCCCTCTTCGTAAACAAAATCTCGACAAATCATTTTGCCATCTTTGTTTATGTCGAACGCCTTAAAACCGTTCGTTATTTGTTTAGTGTTTTTATTTGATTGTTTTTTCATTTTTTACCTTTCCTGTTTTTTTGATTATGTATTTATTTATTTCATATATTTATTCTATTGTCAAGAGAATTTTTATATATTTTTTATTTTTCTTTAGAATGTCGTTTTAAGTAATCTTTCACCATTTTAAAAGCGTATTCGCTTGCCTCTTCTATTGTGTTGAATAATTTTTCTTCACTTGTGTATTCTTGGATATATCCTTCCGTATCTTTATAAAGCCAAAGGGTAAGAATAATCTTATCCTTGGTATTTATTTTGAATGGAATATCTATTGTAAATTCCCAGCAAGGATTATCTACACAGTTTTCTGCATGAAACCATTCGCCTCTCTTTCCATGGTAAGAAGTACTCCCCTCTCCATACATCCAAAAATCAATGTTTATACTCTTCCACTTCTTAATGATTTTATTTATATTTTTCATTGTCTACCTCCTATTTCTGTGATAGTCATCAATGTCATTGTTGATAATACTCAGGCTTCTTTGAATATCGTCCAACAAACTCACCAACCTGTATCTTTCTGTGAGGAGGTCGTTTACTTGTTCCTGTAATTCTTCTATTTTTTTCTGTAGTTGTTCTATAGTTTCCATTTGTTTTCCTTTCGTGTTTTAGTTTATATTGATTGTTCCACATGGAACATTTACTTTTTTGATAGAACAATTCTATCGCAAAATTCATTTAGTCTACGGCTGAATGGGTCGTAGTTGTTTTGGTCGGAAAATCTTGCTCTCAAATCCGCGCCCTTGTAATTTGTCGTAATGATTGTCGGACGCAAATTTGCGGTTCGTTTCTCAAATATTTGAAATATTGAAACCTCATATCGCTCTGTAAACCTTTCTTTGCCGAAATCATCTATAACAAGAAGTTTACAGGTCTCCAAACTACGCATCAAATCTTCGTAGGATTTCGCCTTATTTGCAAAACTCGACATAATGGCGCGTTCTAATTCTCCAGCATAAAACACCTTTAGAGTATATTCCACACCGAACAAGTCTTTTTCGATTAGACGGCGCAGGAGAAGGCTTAATGCCCTTGTCTTACCGCATCCAGTATCCCCGATAATAATCAATCCCTTTTGCCCGAATTTCCAATTTACAATGGAATCTATTCGGTTAGGGTGCTTTGTTTCGGATTTAAGGCGGTTTATGTCGGTTTTTAGGTATCCAAGAGGAATATAATCTCTCACAGCATCGTATATCTGATTGCCATATTTGATATGGCGTTCATAGCCTTCTTCACATTCTTTGTTGCAAAACGCTGTGCCATTTGAATAAATGAGTGCATCAGGGCTATTGGATATAATCTTTCCGCAATGCGTACATTTGATATGCTTTTCGGTAGTGTGGGAATTGCCCACATTACCGCTATTGTTTAAGCTCTCCAATGTATTGATAATTTCATCTAATCCTTGCATTTCTTGCCTACTTCCTTGTATTGAGACACAAGCCCATTGGAACACATCATATCTGCCATATATTCTTCGTGGTCTCTTACGACATATTTTTGAGGCTTTCTGAATGTTGCCCTACGGATAACGTCTATATCCTTGCGGTACTCTTCTATTTCATTGTCTCTATATGCTATTTGATAGAGCAAATAAGAGATGTACTTGTATGGGTCGGGCGAAAAATCCTCACAATTACGCGCAGTTTCTGCTCGAAGATGAATTGGTACGGGTTCACCTGTTTTTCTGCAAATACCATCATCTGCCAAATCTCTTCCTGTACAACATTGCATTTGATAAAGTGCACAGAATTTGCAGTTTTGGGGAATAACCTTTGTCTTTAAATTTTGGCTCATTATTCTACCTCCTTTCCCAAGTGTAGGTGTCACCATTTACACTTAAGTCTCCACCCATGCCAATAGGTCTTGCAAGTACAAAGGATGTGTGTGCATTTTCTTCTATTATCGATTCAGTAATGTATCTACAGTTATATTTCTCTGGGAGAATAGCTATCAATCTTCGTTGCGTCCATGATAAACCATCATCAGAAACCTCACACATTTCTCCGATTTTTAGACCTTTATTGACATCAGGAATGGAAAATAATTCATCTGAAATCCAACCTAGAATTTTAGTTAAACAGACATCGCGCTTATCATTAGAATCAAACTCTCTAATGGCAACGCTTGAATTATTTGGGTCGGAAATCCAAATAACATTATTCGCAAAAGCAATCCCATCTGGACGAAAACGCACATGTCTTTTTTTTAATTCTGGGCAGTCTTCTCTTGAAAACTCAATTTCCTGTTGTTGTGCAACCAATGCTTTTTCTAGTTTAATGAATTTTATTACTAATTTTTCTAACATATTATTCCATATCCTTTCTTTGTATTGATTTTGCCAAATCGTCGAGCCAACGTTGAGCTGCTATCTGTGTGTCATAAACTGTATCTTCACATGCAATTTGTATTACTTGGTCATCAATAGTTTCAAAATACGCAACAAAAGCATATCTGGTGGGTTCATTATCTCTAAGAGCTGAAAGTGAAAGCCCTCTTGTCTCCCTATAGATAGATATAGTACAATTTTCGCATATAGAAGTATCGCATATAAAATTCTTGTTTCCGTGAAAATCGGGAAGGCTTTTCCATAATAATTTTCGTGCTGAAAGTTTTTGGTCTAGTGCTTCCTTTAAACGTCTTATCGTCTTTAGAAAACGCTCACAGTTTCCCTCCAATCCCTCAATGCGAGATTTCAAAGAAGTGATTTCCTCTTCGGGCGTAATACCTCTCCCTTTGTAAAGAAAGCAATAATGTCTCTCGCGTTTTATAACGCTCCTTGTGTTATCTTTTTCGCAAAATCCCCAAGTTGATTCAGTAAGCATTCCAACTGGATGAAAATAAAAGCAATTTATGCAACAAGCCTTTTCCCCACTTTTTTCGTGTGACCAATTTATTTCACTCATATTATTTCCTTTGTTGATAGTTAAAATAATGGAATTCCATTTTCATCGTATTTCTGTTCAACGATGGGACGACCGAATTTATCCCTTTGTGCTTGTTTTACGATTAAATCATCAAAATTATCGTTGTATTCTTCGCGATTAAACCAAGTGGCGGGATATGGAATGTACTGAATGTCCTTTTTAGCCTCTGTGATAGCCCTAGAATAGGCTTTTGTGCGTTCGAGTATATAATCATACCCCTTTTGCATTAAAGCGCGTTTTATAGCCCTTATTGCGAACGGACGAGCCTTGTGTTTGGGATATGCTTCATAAACTTCAGATGCCTGTTGCTCCAAGAGAGTTTCCTTATCGATAAAATTGTCATTAGAAGTAGCACAATCTTCAGACTTTCTTTTTATATTTTCTTTCATGTTATTATCTATATTATCTATCTCTATATTATGGGGTGTAAAATTTACACTACCCCCCGATATAGAATTTACACTAGGGGTAGTATAATTTTTATCTACCCCCTGTAAATTTTGCTCTGCCCCAAAGTTGTAAGCATAGTCGCAAAATTTAACACCGCTATCTTCGCGCTCGTATTTAATGATAAGCCCTTTTTCTACGAGCTTTTTGAGCGTATCGAAGATTGTCTTTTTTGATTTAACACAACACCAACGCGCCAAATATGCCGCCGAGCCTTTATAGCGTCCTCTGCCATCTTGCGAAAAACCGAATATCACTGCCAAGCACATCAATTCGGTTGGGTTTAAACCTAGGTTAAGCATCCATTCTTGAATGCAAACATAACCGCCTTTTTTTATCTCTACCATTATTGTTCCTTCCGAAAATAAAAAACCTGCAAATTGTGGGATTATTTGCAGGTCAAAACCTATTGGCTTTATTTTATTGAAATTGTCAGATAAAAATGCAATCCCACACGCCACATTTTTATTTTATGTTGTTTATAATATCGCCTAACTTTTTAAGAAAGTCAAACGGTTTTTTTAAAAAATTATCGTTTTTCTTGTAAACTGAAGTATATTGACAAGACAAGAAACGAGATGGCAAATCCAAGGTTTATTACAATACCTTGCATAGTTGCAGCATTCCATCCATTTGCATAGAATTTTATGCAAGCCATACTAAGGTTATAGATTCCTGCTAGTGCTGTTAAAATCTTCATATATTCTCCTTATCGACTAAAAGGGTATTTCGTCATCGATTTCATCTTGTGATTCAGGTTCGCCCAAGGTTTCTTTTGCATTTACTTCAACCTCTTGGATAACATAATCTTTAAAGTTTCCATTCGTCCTATAATAGCCCATTGTAGACACACTATTGCCTTCATTTAGCAAATCGAATAGCTTGTTATCGAATGTTGATGCGTATACATTCCCGATTTTGCATTTAAGCATTTCCCAGTGCCCTCTTGCACTCTCACCTGTCTTAAACTGTACATTGCTTACAATGCCGTTTAAACCGATTCTTTCGCCCATATCGGTATTTATTACCCTTTGTTTGGCTTCGGGCGTTTTAGGGGCAATTTCGGGCGTTCTAGATAGTTTTTCAATGAGCACCTCTAGTCTAGCGGTTCTATCTTGTCCAATTTTAGTGAGTTCATCTAATTTTGCAATTAGGGTATTAATTTGTTCGTCTGTCATTTTCTATCTTTCTGTATTATTTTGTTTGAGTTTTTGTTGCATATTCAGCAATTAAAATAGCATCACAAGTTTGCAATGTCGGTTTTAAGTTTGGATAGCGTTGCTGTGCTATCATCTTAAGCAAGCGTTTCTTTTCAATGTATGCTTTGGTTTTTGCTACATTCGGCAATCCTGCCTGCCAACTACGGGGCAAAACCTCAGAGAATGGTATTTGTAGTGCTTCTAGCCAACCGATAACGCGCCCATATGCCAATCCCATTTTAAAACCTTGCGCTCCCATCATAGCTTGTCTACCACCGCCCTGAAAACCTGTAAGCCTTTCTACGGTTGCGGACACGTGCCAATGATTTTCGCTAGCGATTCTTTTCACGGATTCGAGAATGTCGCAATAGGACATTTCTTTTTTGTAAGAATATGCTTCCTGTACGCCATTGGGATAAAATACTGCCATTCCTCCCGAAGCTCCAGTATCAATGCCAATATGAACCGTATTCATTTACTTTTGCTCCTTTTCTTTTTCCATTTCTTCTTTGCAGTATTTAAAAAATTCTGTCTTGTAATTCAAGGGAACACAAGACAAGTCTTTTATGTTCATTCTTGCCAACGCATTTGCCACAGCATTTATTGAATACTTTTCTTTTACAAGTGCTTGTTGATGATCGGAAAAGTATTCTTTTTTTTCTTCGATTGCCTTTGGTAAGAATTTTGCAGGGATAGATGGCGTCTTCCAGTAAAAGGTTTGTCTATCCTTTGTCTTTGCCGTATTCCAACCTTGTTTCTTTTCCATCGAACATTCGGCAAATGTAGCGTCTAGTTGATAAAGATACCTGCCAATGCCAAAACCCGAGCTTGCAACCCTCTTAATTGCTCCCGATATGCCGCCCTTGAAAGCTTCTATGTCGGTTTGACTTGCGCCATTTTCTTTCCAAACCCAGTTATCGCCAACTTTTACGCCAAGGCGAGCTACTATATTTTCGCCCTCAACGCGTATTTCATTTTGCCAACCGCAAAACCCAAACACCTCATCTAGCCTATCCTCTATGGCACGTGCTTGGACATAGCAAAAAACCAATGCCCAAGGTTTGCCATTCGACATTCCAGCTTGTTGTACTCGCCATTCGAGCTGTTCTTCTGGAAAGTATGCCTTAAGTTTTTTGTCGGCTTCCTTAATAAATACATTCAATTCTTCGTTTGTCATATTATTTACCTTTCTTTTCCTTAATAGTTAGTGTGCTAGTTTCTACTATTCTTACAACTTCATCGGGATAAGTTGGCAAGATTCGCTCCATTGTCTTTTGTGCCTTTTTCTTGCTCTCTGCTTTGATGTAAAAGGTTGCCCTTATATCATCTCCGAAGCTTAAGTATATACGATAATCTTTCATTTTGTTCCTTTCTCTATGTCGCTGTTTTTATCAAATACAAAATCAATTCTATCTCTGCTAAATATATACTTATACCAAGACTTCCAAGTCGCTCCACAAGTTTTGCATTCACAATCACAATAATCGCCACCATCAGATACCTGATTGAGTTCACCAAAGTACACATTGTTGGTATCTCCGCAAACTGGACATGCTTTTAGATTTACGGTTTTTGAGTTTTCTGTGTTTTGTTTATTCATTTTAATGTCTTTCTATTTGTTGTTATTATTAAAAAAGTGTACCTTGTTTAAAGGTTTCTGCAAGTCTTTCATTGCTCGATTGCCAATATTTATCTTCTTTTTCAATGCAAATAAAGTTTCTGTTTAGTTCTTTGCATGCCACCGCCGTTGTGCCACTTCCCGAAAAGCAATCCAACACCAAGTCTCCATCTTTACTGCCAATTTCTATGTAGTCTTTTATGAGTGGTAGAGGTTTTGGTGTCGGATGTCCCCATTTTTTGCCTTTTGTTTCAATGGGAAGTCGTTTTACTTTTCGTTTAAGTTCTGCATTTCCGTAAAGTGGCGCACCTTTCTCTCTGATATGTACGATAAATTCGGCATCTTGTCTCCACACGCCATTCGCAAATGGAATGGAATTATATTTGTTCCATACCAATAAAGTAGTCGGATAGTTGTGTTCTTCATCCCACATCATAAGTTTTGAAATTTGAGAGTTAGAGCAAAAACAAAATACATTGAACAACTTACATACCCTTTGAAATTCAGCAAATAGGGTGGTGAAGTCAAATCCTTGTGAAATAGGTTTTAAATCACCTTTTTTAAATATAGTTCTATTTGCTATGCTGTTCTTTCCTTTTCCATGTTCAACATCTATTTCATACGGGGGGTCTATTACAACCAAATCAATGCTCTTATCGTCTATTTCTTTGATAAGTTCATAGGCATTGCCCAAATGTATTTTGTTAATCTCTAACATTGTCTTAAATCCTATCTAGCCCCAATTTGCGAGCGCAAGCACGTGTCATATTAACGTCATTCTCTAAATATTCTAAGGCTTTTGTCTCATCTTTTAGTAGTGTTTGATAGAAATTCGCGCCATTGCCATTCTTTGCTCCTACATTCAATGCCTTTGCAACATTGTTTAGGCTTGTTTTTTGCATTGTTCCACAAGCCCAGTATTGCATAACGTCTACAAATACATCGGACAAGTAAAAACGCCCTTTTATATTTATCAAAACTTGGTCAGGAATTTTTACGCCCAATATCCAGCTACGACGAACAAGAAACGGTATATCAAACTCATTGCTATTGAAGCCTATTGCCCTTGAACGTGTCATATTAGCACGTGTCATATATCCACTAAAACACGTGTCATTAAGAAAGCTCCAAAAACACTGCAATATGTCGCGTTCTTTTTCTCCATCTTTGTCAATAAGAAAGTCTACCTTGCTATTGCCAAATGCAAATCCGATAGCGCAAACCCTACCTGCCAATGGAGAAAGTGCGGCATTTGCGATAAACTCTGCTATTTTTTCGGCAATATATCGTTCTTGTGCTTCAGGCGTCTTATACGTCTTCGGCGGTGTTATATTGTTTGGCAGAAATTCCCTTATTCTGTCTTCTGATAGTGGTGCTGTCTCTATATCAAAATAGATATTGCGGTCTAGTATTTGTTTATTATTCATTTGTTGCCTTTCGTTGTTCGTTTAAATGATTATGTTTATACTTTGCATAAGTATTTTATAACTTGCAAGCTTATTTTAAGAAAAATGCAAAAAATTAAGGTAAGGTTAAGAACACGTGCGAGCCAATTTGAACACACGCAACACCCCGCGCTAGCGTGTAGCACATGAAATATCGAAAATATCAAAAATAATCGTTTCATATTTTATATTATCCGTTTATATTAAATATGCTAAAGCGTATCATCAATCTTGTAATATGCACCCGTAAAGAAAAAACCATCATTTAGCCAGCTATAAAAAGACTGAAAACGGTCGTGTTTTTTTAAATTTTGCATAAATTTTGTTGCGTCTTTGCCACGGAAAAGCCTGTTAAAGTGCCTTCTTTGTCTTTTATGATATGATTTTTAATATCTTCTAAATACATATTCATTTAAATAAACATAATCATCAAAAAATAAGTCGCGTGCAAATGCCGAATAATCGAAATACGTTTCTAAGGCTGGGTTTTTTTCAAAATTTATAAAAAATTGTTCATGTGCTACAAATTCCGCAAAGGATTCTTTGCTTTCGTCGTCTTGCAATTCGGGAGCATTTATAATTTTCCAAAATTTCTTGTCAATGAAACTTTCCGAAATTAAGCCGAAAAACTCACCTTCCCAGTCTTGAAACATTATTTCAGGATCGCTTTCATCTTTATGCAATGCTTTGCAAGCATCGATAAAATCCCGCTTGCAATCGTAATCGGCGGGGTTTATCCAAGCCCCCGACAAATTGCCATTGTTATATTTGTTGTATGTTCCTACATATATTCTATAATCCATAATTTCGCCTCTCTATTTGATTATATTTATTTTTATGCTATTTAAAAATTGCTGGTGTTTTTAAATTTTGCGACGCAAAAGCCGCGAAAATAAGCGCATTGTTCGTCGTCAAATGCGTTTTTTGCGTAAAGTTTGCCGTCGCGGGTGCGTTTGTCGTCGGTTTTGTGAAAAGTAAACGGCAACTTTTCCATATTTTGATTTTTAAAAATTTCCTTATAAAAAGAAAAATCAAACGATATAAAGCCTGCCTTATCTTTAGTATACTTTACGTTCTCGCAAAGATCGACCGCCCATGCGTGCACAATTTGCATTTGCATTTTGTTTAAAATTGTTTCATTCATTTGTTTATTGCTTTTCGTATTTTGTTGTTTTTGATTATGTTTATAATATCGGACAAATTTTTATAAAAAGCAAGCATATTTTAAAAAATTTTATCTTTTTGTAAATATTTTCTTAAATTATGATATAGTTTAAATAAAATACGATATTGTTAACCCGACAAAATACACAATATATCAAATATCAACAATGAGCATCTTTTATTGTCAGTCTATACAATATAGATGTTTCAAAATCCTACAATATACCATCTGGACTCTTTACAACTTTTATGCGATATTATATACATAATCAAAAAGATGATTATAAACTTATAAAAATATTAACTTAATCAAAAAATATCATAAAATGAACAAATCAGAAAAAATAGCACTCGACGAAATAAGCGAACTTCGCAAACGCCTTTTGAAAGTCAAAAACGGCGCTTGTTCGCGTTTAATAACTTTTGAGCCGTATAAAGCTATTTACTCAATTTCTTTTCGCAAAAAAAACGGAATAGAATTTTTCCAAGCCGAAAGGCAAGACCTACAAAGCGCCTTTCTTGTAAAATTAAATTCTGTCCTTTTTACGCCTGAAGAGCTTTTAAAAATCTTTTTGACCGCGATAGAATCCTCCGAAAAACTAGACTAAATCCCATACAACAAACCCTTTCCCCACCAGACCGCCGACCAACTCCGCCAACGGTCTTTTTTTTGCCCCCTTTCAAAAAAATATTCTTTTCATTCTCAAAAACTTACAACAAATACACCACTTTTTCTCTTGACACCCCCTTCAAATTAAGTTATAATACTTGCCACGACGGTCGACGGCGACGGCGACCAAGCGGGGCATAGTTAGCAAACCGCAAGGTTTGAGATAAAAAACACCGACAAACGGCTTAAATACTACATTTAACCGAAACCACCAAATATGCAAACTAACATTTTGAACGGTATTGATTTTTATATTGAAACGGTATTTAAACGATTGCTAAGGACAGCGCATACCCACCGAAGTCCGAACACCGAGCAACGCCGAAAGGGGTGCGGTGTACAATATATCAGGGGGGACGGGGGATGGATATAAGGTAAACCGAGAAAATATTTTCACCAACAATCACAAAAACTATCAACAATCACAATAATCGCCAACAAGCGATAATAACTGAATAGACGTAAGAGACAAAGAAGAAACCGATACCTATGTGATAAGAATCGGTGAAGATGGGTGGGGTAATGATAAGTATGGATGATTAAGGGTTGGGGGAAATGTCGGTGGTATTGGGGTTATCGGGTTGGATATTTGGGGAGGAAATGGAGATATGGATGGAGGAGGCGAGAGCGGACAGGTCTGTTTGTGAAGGTGTGGAGAGGTTATTGGCGAGTTTGGGTGATGGGGTGCGGGTTGGTTTTTGGGGAGTGGAAACGAGGGTAGCCTTATCGATAATGAATTTGGCGGCGGAGAGGCGGATGGACTCGTTTTCGGAGTTATTGAGGAGGTCGAGAATGGTTGACATTGCCTTGCGTCTGGGGATGAGTTGCCAAGTACGGATATAATCGGCGAGGATTGGGCAGGAGTTTATGATGTCGTATAGGTCGCCCTTGGCGATGCCGATATATCGGCAAGTGGACTCGAAATCCCAACCGAGTGAAAAGGATAGGCGGAGTTTTTGTATGAATGTGGGGGTAAGTTTTGTGGAGGTGGAATGCTGAATTATATCGATGGATTCTTCGTCGGGGGAATCGATATGGGCGAGAGGGGGAAGTGTTTGTGATTCGATGTCCTCTGCCTGTTGGGATATGTCGATGGGGTCGATGGGGTTATCGGGAGAGGGCGCATGGTCGCGGGAAATGGGATTTATGGGGTTATTTGTGCTCATATGTTGTATAATTTCCTTTGGGATCTTGGGTGATAGGTTAGAATATGGGATATATTGTATATATTTTTGAATTGTGGTGAATGGGGGTTTTCGATTTTGTGTTTTGGGTTTTGGGCGCGGGGGAGTATGATATTGTCGATAGCTATGCCCTGGTGTTCTTCCGATATAGTGTTCAAAGCAGTCTAGGCGTTGTTCGGGGGGAATGCGTTTATTCTTGTCCTTGCGTCTCCATTTGGCGCGGAGGCGTTCTTGTTTGGTGGGAAGCTGTGCTTCTACCATATCGGGATATGGGTCTTTTCTCATGCGGGCGCGAATGTTATATATGTGCATATGTATGTGGGCGCGGAACGCGAATGTCAAGATAAAACAAAATATATTGACATTCATATATATTGTTATTATATGGGCGCGATATGATATAATACAATATCACATATATACGCGAGGCGCGATATGATATACGGAGAGCACCCAACACAATGACAAATACAGATAGCATAGAACAACTGGCGATACAAGGCGCAACAAATGGTATAGTGGGAACAGTACCCGTTAAGGGCGAAACGGCGGGCGGCATAGAGCTTAAATCCCCTGAGAATAACGTTATAAAGATAAAAGGGCGAAGGGGAAAGGTGACACTCGAATGGGTAAAGGGAGCAATAGCGGCATATGAGAGGGCGAAAGCCGAGAAGAAGATGCTCATCATTGGCACAAAGAAGATACGCAAGTACTATGACATAAAGGGGTACGGCGCATATGTGTGCTATGTGAATAGAAAAAGGAGAGTGGGAGAGAAATCGGTGCTATTGCACAAGAGAGATAGGATAAAGAAGATGCAGGAATTGTGTGCCGAAATGGGAAAGACGGCAAATGAGGCATTGAAAGACGTTGTGGCGAATAGAGTACCGCGAGAAGCTCCAGTGCAGGGCGAATTGGTGGAGGCGGGAAAATTACCTCCACAAATGAGAAAGAGACAGGAAAAACTAGACCGAGAGGCGGCGGGAGATATATTGGACAAGAAGAAGCTAGAAGAGGGCGCGAAAAACGAAGCGTATACGCCATATCATAGCGGAGAATACCAAAAGAGCGTACAGAACAGCAAGAATGAGGCTGTACAGGACGTTATAAAGGATTTTAACATAATAAACCCGAATGTAGGGTGCATACCTTGGGCAGAACGGCGAGCAAGGGAAATACGCCTTGTAGAAGACCATCCCGAACAGTATGCCGCGATATTTAGGAGTAGTTTTATCCATTTTATCGCATTTTGGCATAGATATATCCATAATGAGGAATTTGACTTCCAACCGCACCATATACAACTGTGCGAAGCATTAAGTCGTAGGGTATTAACAAAGAAACCCTTAAAAAAGCCTAATTTGTTAATAAATATAAGCCCAAGAGCAGGTAAAACACAGATAATTAAGTATTTTTCCGCTTGGGGATATACACATAATGCGGCGTGTAATTACATTGTCACCGCGTGCGACGATAAATTGGCGCAGGATATATCAAGTGAAGTAAAACAGATAGTCGGTTGCGAGCTATTCCAGATGGTATTTGGGCTGAAATTGGATAAAAGCACCAAGTCGAAAGAGTTTTGGAAAACGGAACAGGGCGGTTGCTTTAGAGCCGCTCCATTGAGAGGTGGTATTGTTGGCTACGGCGCGGGCGTAATACGCGATGTATGGGGCGGTTGTATGATAATAGACGATACATTGAAGCCCCAAGACGCGAACAGCGAAACCGCGAACAATGAGGTATACGATATATTTCAGAATACGCTAAAATCTCGTAGAAATAATAAGAGTGGTAAGTTTAAGACGCCGATAATCTTTATTGGACAGAGATTGAGTGTATTGGACTTGGCGGCGAGGATAAAGGAAACCGAATCCGAAGATTGGGAAATGATAATTGTGCCCGCATTGAAACCCGATGGAACAAGCTATTGGGAAAAACAGATAAGCACAGAGGAATTGCTGAAGATGAAAGATACAAATCCATTCCTCTTCTATGCACAATATCAACAAGAACCTATTGCAAAGGGCGGTATGCTGATAAAGAGCGAGTGGTTTAAGTACTATCAGTACTATCTGTTGCCGAGTATGAAGAAAGTGTTTATGGTCGCGGATACGGCATATACAACAGGGAAATTCAGCGACTATACTGCGGTAGGGCTATTTGGCGTTGGGATAGACAATAAGCTCTATTTTATGGATTTGCTCCATATAAAGGAAGAGCAGGAACGAATGAAGCAGAAAATAGAGGAATTTTGGACGAAACATAAGACAAATCCTTTTTGGAAAGGAGCGAGATTGAGTTGCCTTGTGGTGGAAAAACGAGGTACAGGTATCACCCTTATACAGGACTTAAAGAGGGCAGGTTCTCCCGTAAGAGAGATAAGTAGCCCTAAGAGCAAGGGACAAAGGGCACAAGAGTGTTGCGAATACTTTATAAATGGACAACTTATGCTCCCCGAATGCGACACAAACCCGATTAGCAAGGTATTTTTGAATGAAGCAATCAACTTTAGCGACGACCCAAAGACACAGCGCCATAAGCACGATGACGTATTGGACGTTGCAATGTATGCAATAGAATTTGGACTAATGACGAAAAGAGGATTGTTTTAATTATTGACAAAATAATTATTTTCAATGAAGTATGACACAAACAAAAGAAAAGTAATGAGGATATTCGATATATTTAAAAGAAAAGAGGATACGCCAAAAGGTCATTACCTAGAGGCAGTAGATATTAACAATAAGGCGTTATCTCCCGAAGAAAAAACGATAGCCAAGCTTAATGGCATACGCGTTTTACAGGCATTGTCGAGAAAAAGCGGCAATGTTATACGAACGGGGAAAGAGGCGACGGATAAATTTATAAAATATTCGGTCTCGTCTGTAAAAGATAGCGCGGGCGGCGCGGCAAAGCTGGGTAGTTATGCTATGGACAGTTGCGATGAAATGGGCAATGTAAAGAATAATTTTGCCATATCCGATAAGGTGGGAAGATTTCTCGCTAGCATAGACGCATTTCTTGGGTGGCAGGTATGTGCATTGCTCGCGCAGAATTGGCTGATAAATAGGGCTTGCGCGGCACACGGCGAAGATGCAATGAGTAGCGGTTATAGGCTATTATCTTATTCTGATGACGATTTAGACGTAGACGAATTAGAAGAAATCAAGCAAGACAGCGAAGCCCGATACGATATTAGCCAAAAATGCATGGATTTCTCTTTCAAAAAGAGAATGTTCGGGGGCGCTATATGTATACCAGTAGTAAAGGGCGCGAACTACGAAAAAGAGTTCAACTTGGACGACATAAAACCCAACAGCTACTTGGGAATGCGCGTAATCGAGCCATATTGGCTAACATATGAGTTCGAAGATGGCGACAACACAAATGCGCTTAATGTAAACTTCTATGAACCGACATACTACAGGGTGGCGGGCGAAGACCAAAGAATACATAGAAGTTGGGTTATAAAGCGCAACAATGCCCGCATAAGCGACATATTGAAGCCAACCTATTACTTCTATGGTATACCTGTGCCGCAAATGATTTATGACAGAGTATACTGCTTTAATCGAATAGCGAATGAAGCGCCACTGTTGGCAATGACAAAGAGACTAGTAGTATTGGACGCCGACATTGAGAATATGGTGTCCAATCCCGAATACGCGAAAGAAATGTTGGAAGCGGTCACCCAACTTAGAGATAACTTTGGCGTAATGGTAAAAGCGCCCGAAAATGCCGTATCACAGTTGGATACCACTCTTACTGATTTCGATATGCTCATACAGAAACAGGGCGAAATCGCGGCGGCAATCGGCGAAATACCATTGGATAAGGTTGTTAAGACTTCAAATAAAAATGCAAATAGCGGCGGTATATTCCAAGAGAATGAGTATAAGGGCGTTTTGCGTAGGGCGAGAATGTCAGACTGCTACCCAATACTTATGCGCCACTATCAGCTATATCTTCGTTCCGAGAGAAAATCCAAGCAGAGAATTGGCATAAAATTCAATCCGTTGGATACCCCGAATGAAATAGACGCGGCAAAAACAAGAGAAATCGAGGCTATGACAATAGCTCACCTCGCGTCTTTGGGTATTATTGACGCGCCCGAAGGTAGGAAATTCCTTAGGAGCAATCCAGACAGTAATTTTACTTGGCTTTCTAAAGATATACCAGAACCCGAATTAGACCTAGACGATTTAAAAGATGACTTGGGCGGCAATGGTGAAGCGGGAAAGGCAATCGAAGCCAAGCGCGAGTTTGGGAAAATGGGCGGAGAAATAAATAAACCCGATAATGCAAGTCGATATGCTGGCACAGGAATAGGAAGCTCCCCGAAAGGCGTATCGAATAATGCCAAATAATGAATAGACAAGAAGCAGTACATTCAAAACCCATAGCAATAACCTATCCAGTAGTTCGGAATTTCCGAACAACTATGATAGGGCTTGCTAGGCGTATAATAATCAAAACATACAATGACGTAAAAGACTCATATACGCGAGATATTGGGGCTACAGGGCTTGATGGCGACATAGACGAGGATTTATATATGATACGTCAAAAACGCTACGAATACGAGCTATTGTGGCGCGAAGAGGGCGAAGAAGCCGTTGCAAAGCTCCTAGCGAAACTACTGAAAAATTCTTCGTTATCTGTTGAAAGGGCATTAAGGGAAATCCGCCCTGAACAAAAAGCGGTATTCCCCGCCCCCGAAGTAATGGAATATGAAAGACAAAATGACTTTTATACAACACAATGGGCGTTAAAAAAAAATGAACCGCTCAATCCCAGAATGAAAAACGTCTTAAAGGCTTCATTCGCGGGAAATATGACAATATTCAATCAGATAATGTCCGATTATTTCTCAAAAGTAGATGGAATTATCAGTAGAGGCGTCCAAAATGGAGCTACATTATCGCAAATTAAGGAAGAAATGCACGCATTGGGCAATCAAACACTAAGAAGAGTGAGTGATGTAGCCGAAGACCAAGCATACAAGGATTTTACCTCTATGATTGTGCAACAGGGCAAAGAACAGGGCGTAAAAAAGTTTATGTGGGTACACACCTATAAGGGAAAACGTCCGCGTCTATTTCATAAAAACGTTCTAAATGGAAAGATTTTTGACATAGACAATCCTCCCATAATAGAGCCAAAGACGGGAATTAGAGGCTATCCTGCACAGCTTCCTTATTGCAGATGTCAGATGTCATTTGTAAATATTTAAAAAAATCATAAAAAATGTATTGACATTGTGTGATACAATATCCTTTTATGCAAGGTAAAGACAAAATAATACAATATGGCAAAGACAATAGACGATAAAAACGGTTGGGCGACATATAAGGATAATCTTATAAGCCATTCTGGTATTTTCAAATATTTGGGAGCTGGCGTAAGTTCAGATTTAATCCCCGATAAGGTCTACAAAGTCTATCGTTCGCCCGAAACGCTTATTAAGGCGGCAGATAGCTTTAATGAAATTCCAGTTCTTAATGGACATGAAATGATTGGCAAGGGCGGCACACCTTGTGATAAGAGACCAAGCGCAGGTGTTCTCTACAATGTACGAGTACAGGACGGACGAATGCTCGGAGACTTGAAGATTTACTCGGAGGACTTGCAGAATGATATAAACAATGGCAAAAGACAGCTTAGTTTGGGTTATTTCTGCAAATACAAGGTAAAATCGGGCTTCCACAATGGGCAAATATACGACGCCGAACAAATGGATATGGTCGGAAATCATATCGCCTTTGTAAATAGAGCAAGATGTGGCTCGGACGTTTGCGTACAGGATAGTGTAGACATTGTGGATAATAAAGAACGCCATCTTGCAATGGACGAATTTGATATAACAATTAACACAGACAGTATGGAAAACAAAGATAATACACAAGTTGCTGAAGATGAATTTGTAGATATGAGAAGTGTACGCGATATTATCGCTCGCTCAACATTATCCGCAGAGCAAAAGAAAACACTTTTTGATTCTCTCGATAAAGCTGCTTACAATATAAATACTCAAAAAGAGCACAATGAGAAGACGAAACATTCTATTGAAATGCCGACTGGTAAGGGCAATGACGGAGAACCCAACCCCAACGGCGAAACTGTAAAGAAAGAAGACAATAAAATGAGTGAAAATAAAGGAAAACAAGGAAACGGCGAAAAAGCTACTGCCGATGGAGTTGATAAGCGAAAACTCATTGACGAAATCGGTGGTATCCTCAAGAGCAATGGTTTGAAAGATGAAATCATAAGAACCATTATCAAGAAAGCCGAAGAAATCTCTTATTCAGGCTCGGAAGCGTCTAAAGTAGACGATAAAGACGACAAGAATAAGAAAAACGACAAAATCGAGCCTGAGGACGATAAGAAAGACGGCAAAAAAGGCGATGATAAGAAAGACGGCAAAAAAGGCGATGACAAGAAAGACGCCAAAGATGTCGACGATAAGGATAAGAAAGACGAAGGGAAAAAGGATGGCAAGGCTATGGACAGCATAGACGCTATTGTAGCTGTTGCCGTTGCCAAAGCTCTTGAAGCCCAAAAAGCGGAATCCAAAAAGGGTATTGCCCCTTGGACACCTGCTATGGACTCTCACGAAAGCTCTTCGGAAGATGTTATCGGCAAGATGATTTTCAACAAATAAACAAGGAGTTATATAACAATGCCCCAAACGACAATAAATAAAGTACAGCCCCAAGGCATAATAGGAGAACCTTTCTCCTCGTATCCTATGGGAGTCACCACCTATGTTATCGCAGGTACTTCGATAGCCGACCCTGTAATCGGTTTGGCTTGCACACTCGGTACATCGGGTGAAACGCCCGTTGTTGGCGGAACAGGTAAATTCGCTGGTATTATCGTAAATCCGAAAGACCAAGTAGCGAAGACTGCTCTTACCGCAACAATGAATATAACCATCGGCACAGAAAACGGCACTCACTATGCCAGAGCTCCTCTCGCAAAAGAGGGTATGTGGTGGGTTAAAAACGGTACAGCGGTCACCTATGGCGGCGAAGTACAGTACAATACCGACACTGGCGCATTGTCTCAGCCCGCTACGGCTGGCACTGCAGATGCTAAGAGTGTAATCCTCAAAGGAGCAATTTGGGCTTCGAACCAAGCTACTGCAAACACTTTGGCTTTGGTACAGCTCGGCGGCGCATACTAATAGAAAAGGAGAATAACAGAGAATGAAATTTACACCTATCTCTCATATATTTTCGGCAGAACAGTTGAAAAACGGTTTTGCTATGGACGGTCTCAAGGACTTCTCCAATGAACAAGTAGAACAGGCATTTGCCGATTGCGGTTTGTCTATCGACCCTCTCGTATCGAGAGCGGCTATGGACGAATATGTTGCGATGAATACCACAGCTTCTATTTCTTCGTGGGTACAGTTCTTCCAGTTCTTCTATCCATCGGCTATCACAATGGCCACAAGGGCGAGAAAAGCGGAAGCAGTTGGCGGCGCATACAAGGCTGGCGACTGGAAAGATGATGAAGTAGTATTCCCGTTTGTAGAAAGAATTGGTCAAGCTCGTGTTTATAGCGACGCGGCTAATACGCCTTTCGCTTCGTGGAACATCAACTTCGAAAAGCGCAATGTCGTTCGTTTCGAGCTTGGTTTGCGCGTAGGTCAGTTGGAAGAACAGCGTTCGGCGGCAATGCGTATGAACAGCACCGACATCAAGCGTAAAGCGGTTTTGGAAGCAATGGCATTGGCGAAGAATGATGTATACTTCAGTGGCTACACTGGCAATACATTTGGCTTCCTCAACGACCCGAACCTCTCATCTTATGTACAGGTTGCACAGAATGCCGATGCATCTTCTCGCGCTTGGAAAGACAAGACATTTAACGAAATCGTAGCCGACATCAATGTTGCATTCAACAAGTTAGCCTCGAACCTCGAAGGACATCTCGATAGCACAGACGCTCGTTTGACGCTCGTATTGCCCACTGCAGTACTTGGCTCGTTGAATACCCCCAATGATTACGGCAAGAGTGTTCGCGAATTTCTCAAGGAAACATATCCGAATATGGAAATCATTGCGATACCGAACCTCAATGGCGCAAATGCTGGTCAGAATGGCTTCTACCTAATGTTGAAAGAGTTCAACGGCTCGTTTGTACAAGGACAGTTCTACCAAGAAATGTTCCGCCTCGTTGGTATGATGAGGATAACAAAGGGCTTCGAAGAAGACTTCTCGAATGCTACGGCAGGTTGCTTCGTTGCACAGCCTTTGGCAATCGTTCGCTACACCGACATATAATTTGTCGGTGTATTAAAAAAGTTAAAGCACCCCACTTTTTTTATTAACATAAACAGAAAGACAAAATTATATGCACAAAGTTATTTCCACAAACGCTTGCGATACGGAATTTTGCGAATACGACAAATCGCAACCGATGAATCCCATCATAGTTAAAAGCATTCTTATTAAAGGCGGCACTGGCGTGTGCCAAAAGGGAACATTATTTATTCCCAATTATGCCGAAACACTAGTATCGGACGAAGACCTAGAATTTCTAATGAAGAATGATGGCTTTGTAGCTAGGATAAATCAAGGCTTTTATAAGGTCGTAAAGGAAAACGAAAAGCCCAATGTCTCGGATATGGAAAAGAAAGACAAATCCGCGCAGTTGACAGCCGACGACTTTATCGACAAAGACGAAGAAACAGATATAGACAAAATCCCCGAATCCAAGAAAAGGGGCAAAAAACACCAAGTAAAATTGAGTAAGTAGAAGAATTGGGAGCTATGGCAGAAGAAATAATCATAACAGTTGAAGAATTTAGGGCAATGTTTCCGCAATGGGCGGACGCAACGACATATCCCGATATTCTCATTGAAAATTTTCTCGCCCAAGCTCCTGCATTTATTCAGCCATATGATAGTTGCTTTTTGCAACTAAGACCAAAGGTAAGGAAACTGGCAATGATGAATTGTGCAGCACACCTTATGACAATATGGCTAAATGCTACTCAAAACGGAACAAGTGGAACAGGCACAAGTGGTATTGTATCGGAAACTACTATTGGCGAAGTAAGTGTATCAATGGTAGTACCGCCTACACAAAAAGAATATCTGTTCTATTTCAATCAAACTCCTTGGGGGCAAGCATACTTGAATATGTTGAGGGCACGAGTTCCTCTTGGCGTATTCTATGGTGGTTCAGACCAAAGAGTTTTTATTGGCAATAACAAATAATTTCTCAATGGGGGTGCGTTGGGAGCAACCTCTGCCCCGAAAGGGGTATGTTGCAACCCCTTTTTTCTTAAATGATAACGGTTAAAAGGGCAGGCAAATCACAATTCAAAAAGGTGCAAACGGCGATAGAGAATATCCATAATTCGGAGGTTCATATCGGTTGGTTTGGTACAACCGATAAATTCGGTGCATATGATGCCTATAAAGCCTTTGTAAATGAATTTGGCTCGGTAAAAACGGAAGCAAAAAGCTCAGAGTTAGACGAGATAATACCGCCGCGCCCATTTATTCTCAATCATTTAGATGAAGTAAAGCCTACTGAGAGATTTAAGGGCTTGGACATTGAAAGACTAAGCTCAAAAATACGAGTAAATAGAATTTTTGAGAGTGTTGGAGATGACATCAAAGAGGTTATATTGAATGGTATTGAAGCGCAAAATACAGAGCTAGCTCCATACACAATAGAAAAGAGAAGGCAGAGAGGAAACTTTAATGAAAAACCTCTAGTAGACACTGGTAGTATGGCAGAACATCTAACTCGAAAATTGGTAAAGAGAACAACAGACAATCCCTTTTAAGCTATGTTAAATAACCTTTTATCAATCGCATTAGGTTCTATACGGAGAACGCCAATACAAATTATGAAGTATTCGGCACAAACTGTTGGCTTCGGTGGTATTGAACAGTCTACATATTCCGCGCCAATAACGGTAAATGACGCGATTGCGCAACCCGTAAAGAATAGCGACTACGCAAGGCTTGGATTGGATTTTCAGAAAGCATATTTTACATTTTTTGTAAAATCGGACGCAATCTCTTTGGAAGATACAAATGCAACGCCCGACAAAATCATCTATAACGGCAAAACTTGGGTTGTAGTAAAGACAAAGCGTTGGTATCCATATGACGGTTGGACACAGGTTATTGCAGTTGCAGAAAAGGATTATAGTAAATAATGGCATTACCACAAACAGCTTTAAAGAGTGAATTGCAAGTTTATAACGATATAATCGGCGTTATACAGAGCGCATTAGCGTCTATTGGCGCGACAGAGTGGAAAGTAAGACAATCCGCGCAACCTAGCATACAAGGGCTTGTATCGCCCATAGTGCTTGTTAATTACTACGACAGCAAACGTTATGGGTGGACTACAACAAATTACGTTTGGGATAAAAACACACAGACGGGTACAGGCGTAATAAAATGGAGAAAAGACGCGCTATTCCAGCTTACATTTTGGAAAGATACGAGTGATACGACAAAACCTACAACTGATTTACAGAACTACCAAACGGCATTAGACATTGCGACACAGGTTCTATCGTATTTTCAGAGCGATTATGGCATGGATAAACTAGCAGCGAATGGATATTTTAGGACAGTTGCCGCGAGATTATATAATCCCGATGTTATAAACGATAGCGACAAGTACACTAGAACGCCAATAGTTAGAATGAGATTTACCTTTGAGGAACAAATGTCCGTAGATGAAACGCCTAACTTTATAACGAAAGAAAGCGAATCGGAAGCAATCAAGAAAGCTCTAACTCCAGAGCTTTATCCAATAACGAGCCAAGAAAAATAATTGTAGAAATTTTTATTGACAAAAAATATTACACAATCTTATTAACTAAAGGCGAAAAAGATTTTAGAAACAACAAAAGGATAAGTAATGACACCAAATATTCCATATACAAAGTATGTGAACATATTAAGCGCATTTGCTGGCGGTCAAGCTGTTAATGAAAAACAGCCGTATGCACGCATTATGACGCGAAATTCATTGCTTCCATACGGCAATCCCCAAGAATTTTCTAGTCTAGAAGATGTGCAGGCTTTCTTTGGAGGTTCGTCTACGGAGGCTATTTTGGCACAGATGTATTTTACTTTCATTTCCAAGAGGATACGAAAAGCAAGGAAAATATCATTTGGGCGTTGGACAAGCGGAGCTACACAGGTAAATGCTACCGTAATTAGCGGTACGAATGTTTTTGCTTTATCGAAGTTCAAGGAAGTTTCAGCAGGAACAATGACTTTCTCGTACACAGACATTACAGGTGAAAGCCACGATGTAAACCTCACTGGAATAGACCTATCGGGCGTAAGCGATTTAGCAGGCGTTGCCGAAGCAATAACAGATAAATTTCCCGATAACAATATTAAGGTTGAATACGATACAAGCGGCACGAATGGTTCGCGTTTCGTAATGCACGAAACTACGGTTCAACAACCCGCAATCGAGAGTTTTTCGTCTGTAGAAACAGACTTGGGTAAATTGCTTGGTTTCGACAAATCAAGCGGCGTATTGCTCTCAGAAGTAATCCCTACTGGCACTACGGTTGTGGAACAGTTGGAATATATGGACAACATAAATGACAACTATTTTACCTTGTTGTTTAGTGTTCCCACGGATTTAACCTTGCTCAACGCAGAATTAGTTGCCCAATGGAATGCAAACAAGAATTGCGACCACCATTTCGTAGTTTCTGTGAACAAATCGAATTACACTGAATGGCAAACAGCATTAGTGGGCTTCACTGGTACTTCAGTTGTATACGACGCCTCGAATGACAACAAGTTTATGATACCTGCAATGTGCACAGCGGCAATCGACTACAGCAAGGAAGACGCGGCTATCAACTTTATGTATCAGGCGAAAGATAATAACTACTTTACGTCCGATAATGTTATGGGCTTGGTAGGCGGCAAACGCTTGTACAAGATATTGGACGAAGCGAATGTAAACTACTACGCTTCAACTCAAACGGCAGGTTCTAAGCTCTCGTTCTTCCAAAATGGCGTAATGCAGGGCAATGTATCGAGTATGACGGTTTATGTAAATTCGATATGGCTAAAGGCGAAAATCGTACAAAAGGCGATGGAAACCTTTATGCTGAACGATGCAATCTATGCCAACAAGGACGGCGAAGCCAAATTCGCGGCAAAGATGATAAACGTTTGGGAATTGGCGAAACTGAACAAGACAATCCTCGTAAACAAAGCTCTATCGGACAGCGAAAAAGCGTCTATTGAAGCAATCACGGGCGATGAATTGGCTTGGCAGAAAGTATACAGCCAAGGTTATGTATTTGAATACTCGATTGAAACAAATCCCGACAATGGCGCAAAATACTTCAACTACAGGTTGATATATGCCGCTTGCGATACGGTAAATACGATTGAGGGCACGAATATTGCAATAACTTCAACAGCGAAATAAGGAGAAATAGACTATGCCTGATATTACAGCATTTGGTTCGTCTTTTACGGTTGCGGATTTACTCTATCCCGACGGCTTAACAATCAAAGAGGGTTCTGATGATGTACCTCTCATTTCTTGCGATAATCCCGAATTTGGCAAGGTGAACGCAGGTTTGAATGGGCACAAAATCTCTTGGGTACATTCTAGTGTTTATACGGTGACGGTTGCGGTTATCCCGAATACCGATACCGATAGAAAGCTCAAGGCAATGGTGGCATATAATCGCCCCCAAGTTGGCGGAAACGCGAATGTCGACACTATACAGGGTGTCTTAACAGAGGGCGTAAGCGGCGAGAAAACTGTCTTTGCCGATATGACAATGACATCAGGTGCGATAACGAATGTCACCACGACAGAGGGTAGATTCGAGACTAGAACTTACACATTCAGTGGAACAGTGGTTGCATACTAACAACCACTTTTAACAACCAATAACCCCCAAAAGAGAAAGATATAGAAATGGCAAGAAAACAAGAAATATTAACTATAGAGGGCAAGGAATTCCGTCTCAATGAAGTAGATTCCTTTACAGGGCGCAGGATAGCATTGAGATATGACGCGGCTAAAGAGAATAACTACGAAGAGAGCGAAAACCTTATGCGACTAATCTTTTCATTCGTAGAAGTAGAGGTTGCAGAAGGGAAATGGGTTAAGTTAGACAATGACGAACTCATTAAACAGCACGTTTCAACGAGAATGGAGCTGGAAATAGAAGGGAGAATGCTCTCGATGGCTATGGGTTTCTTTCAAGGTGGCGAGAAGTAGAGTTTGTTGATAAGACAAGCCATTCGAGCTACCGAAGAAACATAGATTACAAGAATATAGACTGGCTTTTAGGGTATGTTATTTCAGAGAAATTGGCAACCCTAAAGGAATTGCAGGAATACTACTCGTTAGAGGACGTATACCTTATGTATGAGGCAAGCATTGTGCCGAAATACAATGAATTTATTAGCAGTGAGATAGCTAGGACAAGGGCGACATTTGCAAAGGGCGAGTAGGAAATGAAGTTAGACGAACTTTTTATAGCATTTAAGGCCGAGGGAGCGACAGAGCTTCTAAAGAATATTAGGACTATCAATAGCGCATTGGACGAAACGGTGAAGAAATACACCTCGGTCTCGGCGCAAATGTCTCGTCTAACGGCTCAATTCCAAAAAGGGATAAATTCCTCGAAGATAAAGGACAACGCGCGAAAAAATCTCTCTATGTATGAGATGGAGATTCGCAAGCTCAAGGAAATTGTGGGCTTGCGAGAAAAAGCGGCAAGTCTTAGAATAAGAGGAATTACCAGCGTAGACGCATTAGCGGCTAGAAGAATGCTCGATAGCAAAGGCGCAATCACAGCGAGCGATGAAAAAGATAGAAAAGCTCCAACTAGTTCTACGCAGGGCTTACAAGCAATAGCAAAACTGTCTGTAATCACAAACAAACTCCTCAATTTTACCCAAGCAATGGGGGCGCAAATGAGGACAGATTTAAAAGCGGCTAGGACTTTTTACAATAACATATTGCTTAGCGGCGTTGTAAATCGTAGGGCGGTTGGCGCAGGGATAAACATAGCGCGTTATGGTGGCACAGCGGAAGAGGTTTTGGCGTCTGATAGGAGTATATCAACGTCTTTGGGCGCATTATCGAGGGGCGATACCTCTTTGATACAACATTTAGGACGTTTTGGCATTGGTGGCATAATGCCGAATATGTCTCCCGAAGAAGTCAGAAGCATAATAACAAGCAAGGTTAGAAGCAAAACACTAAGCGCGAATGAATTGAACGCGTTAATGGCGGGCTTACCTTACTCGGACGCCGAAAAGGCGCAAATGTTAGAGGGTACAGGAAGCATCTATTCAAATGCGTATTCAGCCTTTAAAACCAAATCGGAAAACGACCAAAAGCTACTAGATGCCGCAGACGCCCAAATAAAAGGATATGAGAACGCCCAAGAAATGTATGATTCTCGCTTCTTTGATTCCGTTAATTGGATGGCGAATTTTATGAAAAGTAATCCGTGGGCTAATACTCTTCAATCAATTACAAAGGAGGTAGGCTCTTTGGTTGTCGAATTGGCCGCTTTGAAAACACTTGGCGGCAGTGTAGGGAAGGGCGGTTTGCCTGTTAAAGTAGCAAGTTTTTTGGGCGGCACAGCTCTTGCCGCTGTTGTTGGCGCAATGGCATATGAATTTGGCAACTATCTTTACAACAAAACACCGCTGGGAAGATATATAGAAAAGAAACTTGGCATTGAGGATTACAAATATCGCGCAGGCGGAGCAGAACTTACTCCTCAAGAAAAGGAATATAGAAAAGAAATAGATAGACGCCACCAAGAGCGAATCAATAATAGAAAATGGCTAGAAGACCCGTATGGCTCGCGTACGGGTGGTTTTCTCTTGCGCGAAGCTCTTAAGAATAATAGCATAATAGAAATAGATACAAGACAGAAGAGAATCCGAGATTTTATTGACCTCGAAAGACAAGGTGTGTTTGACGGCATTCCTCTTCCTTATCGAGGCGCGACAATATCCCCTAGAACAGTAAGCAACAACAACAGCACTAACATAACGAACAATTACTATCAAGGTGATGGATTTCGATTGTCAGACTTTCAAGATATGTATTCACCTGTAAACGCCATATACTAAAATGACACTTGCAAACGCTATAAACCTTTTAAAGACGGCTTCGGGCTTAATTCTCAATCAAAAGAATGTTGCATTTTTTCGTGAAGAGAATTACTCAGAGGGCAACCCAATTTTAGGAGCACTCGGTATAGACACAAATACGGCTCTAGGAGGGCTTTTTAGTGGCGATGTGAAAGAAGTATTGGTCGGGGGCAAATCGGACGCTCTAGGGGGCGTTGTGAGTGCTATAGCAAGCTTTATTCTCAACGCCGAACCTCTCCAAGCAGAGGGCGGTCGTTCTGTAAGGAATTTTGAACATCCATTGGAAGCAAATATCTCCTCAAATAAGAAAGGTGATGCAGGTTTCGCGGCGGCACAGAATTTCATAACCGACCATAGTATCGTAATGCCGTCTACTTTTACTTGTGGAATAGTATTTCCTACATTTCTATACACAGATTTAATCAAAGAGATGAAAAATATCCTATACAATAGAACACTTATCGCTATTGTATGCAAGGGCGACACCTACAGAAATATGACTTTGGTGGGATATAGACATATTATGACGGTTGAGAATATCAGCCGAATGTTATTCTCGCTTCAGTGGCAAGAAACACAAATAAAATACCCCTTGCAATCACAATCCTCGGACGGTAGTAATGCTTCAACATCTAAATAAGGCATAATATGGCAGAAGAAATACCAATTAACAGACTACCGAATCAAGAAACAACCTTTTATTATAATGGAAATACATTTACTATCCATTTATTCCAATGGAGAAACTTAATGTATGCCGATATTTCTATGAATGGCAATCCTATTTCACAAGGGACGCGTTGTATGCCCAATGACTATGTTATTCAAACGGAAACAACCACAAATATTGGTGGTAATTTCAAATTTATCTGTGTGGACAATGAATATCCATTCTGGACATTGTTCAACAAATCTCAACGCTTAGAATTTATCCCCGATGAGGAAATGTAGGTATGGCGAATGATTTTCAGACAATATCAGTCGTAAATTCCTCTTCAGAATTACCGAAAAGGCGCATTGTCGTTGAATTACGGCATAAAGATGGCGTTGTATACTCGATAAATAAGGAAACATCGCAGGCAGAAACCGAAGTAAGAGTTAAATTCTCTCGCGTTTTTGGTGGATTATCGAACGCTACTATCGAAATTGTAAACCTTATGCCCGAAGTTATCGCTAAGTTTGCTAGTGGCAATTACTTGGATAGTGTTGATAATATAATAAGGATTTACGCGGGCTATGAAGATAACACCAAAGAAACAACTAATTTACCCTTACTGTATGAGGGATATATCCTTTGGAGCGTTGTAATACAAGGACGTCCCGATGTTATCTTTAAGATAGATGCAATGGAAAGTTATAAACAATTTATTTCTCCATTAAATCTATCACAGCAAGAAGATATGTCTATGCTCGGTTGGGTATCTTATGTTATACAACAAGCAGGTTTTACGGCAAATACCGATGCCATAGATGCATTAGAAGACGAAGAAAAGGCAAAATATCTTTCTGCAGTTAAATCTATGACATATAACGGCAATCTTGTTGGATTTTTAAGGGAAGAGCTTAAGAAGTTTTGCCGAATGCAGTTTTGCCAAGAGGCTGGTATAATCTATCTTTACCCAAATAGCGACGATAATAACAACTACTTATCGAGAGTTGATAGGCAAAAGCTAATAGATGACAATAAGATTATCTCGGCAGACGTAAATACTCATCCATTAGGCGTAATGATTGGTATTCCAACGCCAACATATACTGGCGTTAATGTTCGAACACTTTTCAACCGTACGATAAGACCGTACGATTTATTTGCCTTGCAGTCTATCACAAGCGGTATGAGTGCCTTTAATAAGGCTTATCTCGTCTTAAAGGTAAATTATAGCCTACAATTAAGGGGGCAAAGCTTTTACGCAGATATAGAGGCAGTAAGATATACTCAGCCATCTAAAGGCACAGAGGATATAACAAGCATACAATCGGCGACAGTGGAAAATACTGTTGAACTTACAGATAATTCGGCAAAGGCTACAGCGAAGAGAACTACGGAAACGGCGGTAAACAATCTAGAAGTAAGAGCACCCTGTACTGTTCTAAGATACAATTCTTTGGTACATACCGTTGATTTAAAGGTTGCCATTAACCAATTATCCCCGATTAGGGAAGATGGAAAAAGAACCTTTAGAGAATATGCAACTCTCTTGGATATTCCAGTCAGAACGCCAAAGGTAAATGGATTGGCTATTCTTACCGTTCCAGAAGTTGGCGATACTGGGTGGGTTGTGGCATCTGATATGGATACTTTCGCTTGGACAAACTCGGATAAATTCCCCGAAGTAGGCATAAATCCGTCTTTATGGGGAGGGCACAAGTGGTGCTTTGGATATTTTGAACCCGAAAACATTTATTCCAAGCCAAATACCGACCATTATATAAATCCCATTGCCAAGCAAGGTATGGCGATACAAACCACCGATGGCAAATATGGTATTATTATAAATAAGGACGGAAACATATTTATTAAGTCAAAAAGCTTGACAATAGACGGAGATACTACATTCAATGATAATGTAAACATAAAGGAATCGCTTACGGTGGGAAAGACATTCACGAATGGCGCGGTAAATATGACAACGCATATCCACACTGGCGTTCACGGGAATACGGGACAACCGCATAATTAGAGATGAATACAATCGGAACATTTGACAGGGAATATGACAATGGAGACTTGGCAATAAATGATATTGCTCTCGACGAAAGCGGTAAAAATATCCTTATGCTAGACGGACAGGAAGCCGTTATGCGCGTATTGAAGCATAGAGTAGACACGCGCAAATATGAATGTCAGTACGATATGAATAAGGGCGTAGATTATTTTAATACCATATTCCAGAAATCATCTCTTATCCCATTATGGATTAGCAATATGATAGAAGAGATAACAAATTCTCCTGATATTGTATCTGTTGAGTATTTTCACCCCGAAGTTAATTACGAAACACAAAAATTATCGTACAGGTGTGGCGTTATCACATCAAACGGAGAAGAAGAATTAAATGGCGAATTATAAATGCATTTCCGAAACAGGAACAATCGTTCCAGACACGCAGAATATCCTAAAAGATGTAAACCAAGAATGGCAAAACGTCTTTGGCGCACAGTTAAGTTTGGACGCCTCCACTGTACAGGGGCGAATAATGGAGATTATCACGGCGGAACGTAAAGCAATCGTTGGAAATTGTGCCCAAATCGCGAATATGATTAACCCAAATAAGGCGGTTGGTGTGTTTTTGGATGCGATAGCGGGGTTATTTGGCGTTAGCCGTCTGAATGGGAAACATACTCAAGCGGTATGCACATTAGGGGGGAAACCTTTGACATTAAGCACCGCTAGTATAGAATTTTCGGAGAATGCGACAGAAAACAGCGTTCTTACTGTAAACAACCTAAGCTTTACAATGGGAACGGATATAACTATTGGCGCAACAGCAAGTGATACGGCAAGCAATGTTGCAACAAAGATAAATGGAACGACGGCTCTATCTGCAATAATGACCGCCACCGCAAGTGATACTATGGTAAACATTGTTGGAAAAGAAAAAGGCAATGAATATCGTATCACCGTTGGGTATTCAGTGGGTTCTACGGAAGAAACATCTTCTATAACAACAACTTATTCATACGGAGATTGCACTATATCAGCAGGTTCTCAAGCTAAAACACAAAGCGGAGAAATCTATGTGCTAAGTACAACTACGACATTGGACGAAACAGGTACTGCACAAGTAATATTTGTGGCGCAAAATGCGGGCGCAATCATATTAGGGGCTAATGAGTTAAATCAGATTGGAACACCTACAGATGGATGGGAAACAATAACAAATCCTAGTGTTGGTACTACTGGATATGATAATCAAAGTGATTCTGATTTCAGATACGCTTTGCAACAAACAAGATATTTCTACTCTACATCAATGACAAATAGCCTTTATGGCGCATTATATCAGATAGAGGGATTGCAATCAGCATATATAATTGAGAATACGACATCGGATGCACAAACAAATGCTGATAGGGGGATAATTCCTGTCGGAGAAACCGTTTTGCCCCACAGTGTTATGATTATTGTTTATGGAGGTAATTCTTCGGGTACATTTGAAACAGATGTGGCTAAGGCAATATTTAACAAACGTTCGGGCGGTTGTGGTATGTCTCCAGTCGCAGATGGTAACTATGTCAGAAAAATTACCTTTATGGATACCGCCGATATCGATAGCGTATATGCTGGCAGAATTTCTACTCCATACACAATGACATTTAATTTTGCAAAGGAAATACCTGTTTATATATCGGTAAATGTAGAAAATATAGACTTTGGCGGACAAGTAGATGTTGCGGTAAAGGAAGTACTGATGAACTGGTTTGCAGGGAATTTGGAGACGGCAGACGCAGTAAATATTGGACATAACATATCGGCATTTGAGATAGGAAATATCATAATGCAAAATGTATCCGTAAAGGTTAAAGATTGTCGCATTGGATTGTCTCCCAATCCGACAAGCACAGCGGAAATTCCCATAGAAATAACACAAATTGCCACATTACCCAAAGAGAATATAATAGTTGTATTAGAGAGCTAGATATGGCAATAGGAGATTTAGATTTTTCTTTAAGAGAGGGCGATAACATATTGTTATGGCAGTACTCTAACACACCTCGTCTTTCCCAAATCGTACAAAATGAAATAGCTTTCTTTAAGGAAAATGCTCAAGATTTCTTTTCTAATTGGTATAATGATGTCTTTAACCTGAAGACAGCAAATTCATTTGGATTAAATGTTTGGGGCTTTATATTAGGATTGCAAAGACTTGGCATTTCGCCTGCAAACTATATCATAGACCAAGAGGGCGATGTACTGAGGTTGTATAATCAGAAAACAGAACAATTCCATACAATTTGGCTAGAAGGTGATGCTCCCAAGCTATCAGTTGAATTAAATCCCACAAAGGCAAATCCATATCCACTACAAATTGAAGATGAACCCTATAGGCGTTGCCTTATGGCTAGATTATTGCTACTTAATAGCAATCTAAGCATAAAATCTATAAATGAGTTTTTATTTGTCTTATTTGGTGGCAAGCCTGTATTTGCTAGGGATAACTTCGATATGACGATGGATATAATTTTTAAGTATTATCCATCGGACGTAGACTTGGTTGTTTTAACGACTCCCGAATTAAGCCCTAAACCAATGGGTGTTGAAATGAATTACAGAATAGACGTTGGCGGAGCAAATTACTTTGGATTTAAGGATACAAACCTCAAGACTTGGAAACAAGGAACAGGAACATCTCAACCGACAAATCCCGATGGACACGGTACATTCTCAAATCTATAATTTAAATAATCATTAGGAGATAACATAATGGCTACATTTGATAACATAAAAGGATTACTCAAGAGGATACCAAGCGTATTTGGTGCAAACGCGCCTGCCGAATACATAACAAACGATACGAATTTTCAGTTGCCTGAAGATAACGCTTCGGCATCTACGAATAATGCGGCAAGTTGGAACAAAGGGTTTCCAGATGTGACATTTCAACCTGTTCCAACGACAGAACACCCCGAATACACTGGTATTCCTCCTAGTGGTGGCGATATAAACGCATTGGGGAACGCCTTATCTCGTCCATTGTACACATCACAGTTTGGCATTACGCCGAATTTCTATAGAGAGGATATAGGCGCAATAGGTTATCCCAAGAATGCCATTGTATGGTACGTTGGAAGTGGCGCAAATGAGAGCGTAGGACAAGTACAGATACGCTCCAATGTGGATAATAATACCCAAGTGCCATTTGTAAATGGAGTATTGCAATCGCAGTGGGAATATACGTATAAGAGCGGGTTAACAATATATCCCGAAGACCAAAACATCGGAGGTAGTATTCGTTGTTGGACAAGGGTAAGTCCCGATGGATTCATTCAACAAGGAGGGTGCTACGCAAAAACAAACGGATTTTCTTTTGGCACAGTTCCACTAATAATTCCATATACAAAGCTTCATATGGGGTGTTCTGTTGTTTCGGTAAGCCAAATAAATCGTACTGGTGATAACGACCCGGCTTGGGAAATGGGAGCATATACTGTTTCTTCTCCTTGGGCAATTGAAGATGTTTGGGGTTCAAGTTCAGCGATAGCGTTATATCCTCTTCCTTTAGACCATTTTGGCTGGAAGGCTTTTCGCACACATGGTTCCAATTATGACCCTGTCACCGTTATATGGACATCTTGGGGGGTATAATGAAGAATTTTCGCATAAACACAGACTATCAACTAGAGATATATAATTCCACTACGCAGGAATATTATCTCTTTTGGATAGGTCTCAATGGAAATATCCCCTTTATAGAGATTTCCGATACACCATCTCGCGCAACAGAGCTATCAGGTTCTTACTGGAAACAGGGCTTACCTATACCCCCCGAAACGGCAACAAACTCAAATTACAGACTAAAAAACGGCAATTTATTACAACTAAAATACCAAAAAGACCAAAATAATTCTCTTTGGTATACAATTTGTGTTGACGGCAATGCAGATAACCCCACTATTATAATAGAAAATAACGGAGAAGAATAATTTATGAGTTTCAATAATATAAAAGGAAATTCTACGGTAATGACGGATGAGGATAACGTATTAGTTAATCCTACAGACGAAGAAATCGTTAATGCAAATCCCGCTTTTAAGTCTTTAAAAGACAAGACACAGAACATAACGGCAACCGAAAACGATACTACATTCGCAGGTAATATCGTTGTAGGAGACGCCATAAATGCAGGGGATAACAACATTACCGCGCTCAAAGGTTGGTATATCCAATATATGGACATATCGGGCATAAATTCGGATACTCTTGTGTTCTATATCGGCATAAATCAACTTACATTTGAAGAGGGTAAAGCGGCGACAGAGCCGTCTATAGATAGCACAATCGAGAGCGGTTATGTGGTTGGCGATACGATTTCCTTTGTAGACGATTTTCACGCATTAAATTGTGCCGTTATTACGGACATTGACCATAATAAGATAACTGTAGGTAGCTTGGGCGCGATGATAAAGAGGAAACTCGCTCAAGCTTCTGCGAACAATGGTTGGGTGGACGATGGAGGCAATGCCCAAAACGATTATTCTTTGTGTGTTTTTGCAAAACCTACAATAAATGAAGGCGTTATCATAAATGACAATGGATATGCGTTCGGAAGAAACAATCTTGCTCTTGGCGGCGAGAGTATGGCGCACGGAAGCAAAAACATATCTATGGGCGAATATTCTACTACTCAAGGCGTTGGACTTACTTCGGAGGGATACGCACAAACGGTTGTTGGCGGCTTCAATACGATAGAACCCGATACCGACAATCAATACGGAAGCAAGAATGTTTTTGTTGTGGGAAATGGTGAAAATTTGTCGAAGAAATCCACTGCATTTACGGTAAAATGGAGTGGAGACGCGACCATCAAGAACAATTTTCAAGCTGGCGGAGAGGTTTCTTCGGCGTCTATGACGACCAATACATTATCGCTGAATGGACAAGATGTTGGCGACAAACTAACATCATTGCAGGGTAGCATAGACACGTTGAACAGCGACACCGAAGCCTTGCAAACAAGTGTAGGCACGCTTAATACAAGCGTAAATACACTAAATAACAAGACGCAAAAAATAACATCAGACGGCACTTCTACGACTATAAGCGGAAACCTTGACATTAGCAATGGGGATATAGTCGCAGATAGTGTTGTATCGGCAGGAGAGATTTCGGGTTCAAACGGCGTATTCTCAGGAGATGTGAGTGTTGGCGGAACAAGCGTTAAAAAAGAATTTAACAATATTTCATTAGAGAAACAAGAAAGAGGTCGCTTATATTGTGAAGCACGAAGTTTTGCTAAGGGAGATTTTGAGAGATCGGATATATTAAGCGTAATCTTTAAAACAGACATAACCTTTCAAATGAATAGCCAAATTAAATTTTTTTCTGTTGGTGAATACAGTTCTCAAGGGTTTTCATTGAATCTGTCTGAAGATAATGTTTTCCGTCTTTTAAGAAATAACAGCGGGTTCGTTTCCTACTCATATAATGATGTTGTCAGCAAGGCGACAGAGAATACAAATATATTTTGCGCTGTATTCAAGAAAGAAACTGATGGAAATGCTAGTGGAAACTTATATGTAAACGGAACAAGGATTACGCCAACAAATACAAAACAGGGTGAATTTCCATTATCCCCCGAGAATGTAGCTTATTTAAACGGTATTGTCGGTACGATAAGCGGCACAACATCTGTGGCAATCAATTATCAAGATGTTATGGTGTTTAATTTTGATGTTTTCGCTGACGGCGCACCATATTCATACGCCGATTATGCGAACGGTAAACTAGTGCCGCCCGCGCTAAAAAATACAACCGCAACAAATCGCGCTTTGTTAATTTTGGAAAACTACACAATAATGAACGGCTCGTCTAAATTTATTCCCGATGTTTCGGGAAACAATAGAGACTTCACTGTTCAACAAACGTCAGCAAATGCGACAATCAAAGGAGATTTAGACGTTCAAATAGCAAAATTAAAAGAATATTTAACAGCAAATAGTTAAGGGAAAATATGACAGAAATTGAATTAAAAAACGGCTCAAAACTACAAGTTTCTAAAATTGTAGTGTCGGGCAAGGTAATTGACAGCAATGGCACAGAAATTGGCGGAAGTACGCAATACGCATTTTTGGAGAGCGAGATTGCGGCCTTAAACACGGCTTTGCCTTTACAACAAATTTATAATGCGGTATTTCCGCAGACAACCGAAGCGGTAGAAAGTGGCGAATAATGTATGCAAAAAACGACATAGAACGCCTTATTGATAGCGCGAAGAAATTCGGGCTTTGTATACCCGCCGAAATGCTCGCGACGCCCGCCGAAGAGCTTTGCAAAATCTGCAACGGCGTCGGCTGTGAACACCCCGAACATATACCTAGCACGCTTCGAAAGATTTTAAATAAGGTAATGCGTTTTGCCGAATGTTCGGCGGCAATACACGATTTTTACTATTACAACAGCAATGGCACGGAAGAAAGCCGCAAGGCAATCGACAGAATGTTCCGTGAGAATATGCTCGATGAAATCCGCGCGAGGAAGCTACATTTCCGTTGGATTAAAGAATGGCTCGCAATCCGCGCTTATGAAACTGTAAGGAAATGTGGTCGCTCGGATTGGTGTATAGCATTTACAGAACGAATTAACGACAAAAAGAAAGAAGAAGCAAATGCAGGTTGTACAATCGTTATGGGATAGTGGCTTTCTCGGCGCAATCGCGTCTGGCATAATTACCTTTATCGGGCAATTATCCGCGCTCAATACACAAAAGTTTACGGCGACATTAGAAGCCTTACAGAAACAGCAAACAGCAGATTCTACGGCACACGACGCAGCATTTGCTCGTACGGGCGACGGCGGAGCTTGGGTTCGAAGAGTAATGCTTTTTATGGCGTTCTTCGTGTTGGCGGTCTGCCCGTTTATTTTTGCCTTTTTCGGGAATATCCCTGTTGCGGTCGAGACCGCCGAACAATCGGGGGGTTGGCTTTGGGGGCTAATCCCCGAACGGGAAACCTTTAAAGTAGCCTATGTAAACGGATTTTATCTTGCCGATGTATGGAAGGAATTATTGGCCAACTTGGTGTCGGCGTACGTTGGAGCGGGGATAACACGCAAGGCTTTTAAAATGGGGAGGTAGCAATGAACGGAGAGCCAAAGTTTAAATTTGACTTACAAGGGCTAATTAGAACGGGCATTACCATTGGTGCAATGGTATTTGGTTATTGCCAAATTATAAGCTCCATAAATGACAAGGTCGCTGATAACAAAAAGGAAATATCGGTTTTACGACAAAATATTGAAACCCACAAAAAGAGCACAAAGATTTACACTTTAGATGAATTAACCGATAGGTTTGTCACCAGACGTGAGTGGGAAAGCAACCATAAGGCTTTGCGCGACGATATGCTTTATATCCGCAAAAAGATTGATACAATTTACGACAGAGTAATCGATAAGAAATAAAATCCCATAACACATAAATAATAAACCCTCCTGCCGAAATCTCGACAAGAGGGTTTTCTTTTGTCCAGAAACATAAGCCAACGAGGGAACGCCAAGTGGGAAAATATCGTCAGAAACCACAGAGGCGTTTTACAGTTTATCAGACAAACCCCGTTAACTTACTCTTCTTACAACTGAACCGTATATATGAACGAAAAGAACAAAAAAGGTTTCGGGGAGAGAGAAAGGAAAAAATAGCAAAACTTTCTCTCACATTTTACATTCCTTTAGCGGAAAGGCTCGCATTACGGAACAACCCCGATATGGATGATTTTGTGTATGGTAATATATGCCAAATTTTAATCCACAAAGACAACTCTTCCCAAAAGAGAAAAAGATTGTCTTAGGTTATTGGAAATTCTGCCCAAGAGGTCAAAATCACCCTGAAAACCGTCTTCAGCAGACACTTCCTCAATATGTTCTATAGAGTGTTGCAGGAGACGTTCTAAATCGGTTTTAGAGGGGTTTTTGAGCGTTCTAGAGGCTATTTCAAAGAACATTTCAGATAGATTAGGAGGATTGCCTATACTCTTATCTTTTTGAAGAGACATAATGCAACTCTCCACAATCTCATCTTCATAATCGGAAAGATTTTCAGTTATTTTATCCATTAAGAGATGATTAGCAAAAAAACTTTCACCGCTCAAGGAATAATGAAGTTGTTTCGCGGTAATGCGAATAACCTCTAACTGAATGTAAAGCTCTTTCATCGATTATTGTTTTGGTTCAAACCTCTTTTTGGCTTCTTCGCGAAATGCAGTTGCGTTTTTAACGAACTGTTCGTGAAGACACTTTGGGAGGTATTTTTTATTGAATATACGAATTAAACGAATCCACAGTGGGGCGTCAAGCAAAAAATTCAATTCTTGACAAAAAATTCCTTTAAATGCTTCGACTTGAAATTTGAGTTCTTCGCATCCCACCAGAAGGCGCGAATGAGATAATCCCAAGTTGCAATAATCACTAAAAAGTTCTCTGAGTTCCTTTTTTAGGTCGGCATAGGCTTTTTTGGGATTATTGGTAGATTGTTTCTTGCCGTTCTTTATATTCTTTTTTGGTAGAGGATCACTCTTTATTTTAACTGTTGTTATTTTCGTTTTCATTATGTTATTTTATTCTCCTTGTTCTTGTTTTTTGTTTAAATGTTTAATTTGCGCCTTACATTTGCGAATAATGTCTTTGTACATAGCTTGTTTGCCTTTAGAGCCGTGTAGTTGTATGAGGATTGTTATTTCCCATAGCTCGTCTACAGTGAAGTTATTATCAACATTTATCATTTTCTATTTCCTTTCGGAGTTGTTTGTTTATATTTCGTCTTGCATATCGAGAACCTTGTTTTTTGGCTTTCCCGTGCCCTTTACTACTTTTACCGCAATAAATTAAGCCTCCATATCCAAGATATTTTCCATTGATGTCAACATCTTCTCCTGTATGGATAAAGACATCTCGTTTACTTCTATCTTTGCTTGTTCTGCTCATTGTGAATTGCCTTGTCTAGTTGGCTTCTAAGCTTTTTATTTTCGGCGAGAACCTTGTCCATTGTAGCTTTCTGTTCTCGATTTTCGTTTGCCATATCCACATAATCATTAAGAATAAGTAGACCACCAAGAGAGATAGCTAAACCCGAACAAAAAGACGTAATAACCTCACAAAGAAATTCTACGCTTTTTTGAATCAGTTTGCATAAGGATACAATAACTTTTAGCGGAAATGCAATCGCAAGAATAGGAATGCTCATTGCAATTAAGATTATCATTGCAATGCGACTTTCTCTAGCACATAATTTAGCTTGTTTTAAAGCATAATCGATATAGTTTTCATTATGATGATATTTAGTTTTATTGTTCTGTTTTTTCATTTTTATTATTTATCCTTTCATAGTTAATATTATTGTCTGTTTTGTTAAATCTTTTGCAAAATTTAGGTATTTCCATATAAAAAGACACAAGAGGAGCACAATCTCCCATTCCTCTACAATACCTCTTATATTTCGCTTCGTCAAAATAGTCTTCGCACCCAATGCAAAGAGGATTTTTGCTAGGGCAAAATGTCTTATCTTTATAGCACATCATTGTTTTTTCCTCCAAAGTAGCATTCATATGCCTCTGCCATAGATTTTAGCCAGTATTCGGCGTCAAGTTTTGCACCTAAGACGGTAAAATGTGCTCCTATACAAACATTTAAAGAGAGAAAAGGAGTTATAAATCTTGGCACATACCCATTATTCCCTTCATCAGTAATAATAATCTTACACTCTTTATTTAGAATCGCACTGGAAACTTCTCCATTCTCTGTTTTGGGAAAATCATTCCATTGCAACATCAATTTGCCAATAGGTAAGCTTTCTATTTCTTGCATATGTCTACCCCTCCGATTGTGTGCTTCCATTCGTGAACACATTCTTCCTTTGTTTCGAGTGGTGTGCGTTCAGAATATATCTTTGTGTGTTTATCGCAATCTTGGCAGAATATTTGTCCATATCGCTTAATGCCAAGAGAGCCTTTGTAGCTTTCTACCCATTCTTGATACATTGATTGTCCACCACAATGGGGGCATTTTATATCAATGGTATGTACAATTCCTCTAGATGAGGGGCGTTGCATTATCTTGTCCAATCTTTTATCGGTTGGAGCAAGCAAGTTTTCTATTTTTTCTTTTAATGACATCTCTTTGCTCATAATAATGTTTCAATTAAGTATATTGCCTTATTGTTTTTAATATGCCTTGTAATTCGATTATACGGTCTTGAAGTGCAAATATATATTCATCCGCATCATCTTTGTCATATATAATACATCCTTTATAATTGTTTCCAAATAAATTCTCATCGTGAAAATAAGCTACTGGGGCATCTATTTCAATGCCCAGTTTGCTATTTGGAATGTCTTCTACTTCTCGTTTACGAGTATCCTTATCGTTTGTCGCCATCGCCTTTTATAACGCCTCTTTCCTTGCGGCTATAAAGTTTCTTGATATTGCGAACGAGACAATCGTAGGGCTTTATACCCAATTCTGCTGCAATTCTTTTTACGGTCGATATATATAGAGCACAAACTTCTAAGCTATGAATGTAAAACTCTTCATCTAGGCGATAAGAATGAACGATAAGGGCTTCTTTCTGAACGCTTGCGTCTGTTAGCTTGTATACTCTTGCGAATGCGTTCTTGTCGCCCTTTTTGGCGAATAGAGCACATCCAAGCGCAACAAACCAAAATACATCGCCGATTTCGTCTTTGATACCATCGATTTTTTCTTTTGTTATTTCATCGCCGCGAATCTGCTTTGCTCGCAAGCCTTCAACCTTACCGATAAGCTCGCATATTTCGGATTTAATGCCAAAATGCCAATAGGCTTTGTTCTTGCATTTCTTTAGGCAAGTACCCATTGCCAATTCTTGATAGTTGGAAATGGATATGTTTTTTATTTTGGCGGGGGTGTTGGGTTTTGTTTTCATTTTGTTTTATTTTATTTTTTCTTCTGTTTCGTTATTTTCTTGCTGGGCTTCATTTTCAAGTACTCTTCGTAGAAGTGTTTCTATAAAATTCGACCTGCATCGATTTTCTTTTTTTGCCATTTCATCGATATACTGCACAATATTATCGGGCAGTGCGAATGAAACGACTACTTTATTTCCTGTTTTTGTTGCTCCACTTTTCATTTGTTTATCCTTTTGTTTGTTGTTAATGATTATTATTGTCTTTATGACTTATGTGAAAAACGTATAGGAAAAAGAGTAATAGTAGAAATCCGAAAATATATAAAATAACCAGTGTTTCATAATTTCCGTTTATCAATTCTTTTATGATGTTTGCTTCTATTATATTCATAAAAAAACACACAGGAATAAGTATAATTGTTGCAATTAACAGTGTGTAAATATAATTATTTTTATTGTCCATTATTCGTGTTATCCTTTCAACGCCGCTTTGCATTTGTTTATAATCGTTGTTTCAAATGCCGATAGCTGTTGCGGTCTTGGGTATCTGCATTCAAACATTCGGCGTATTGCGTCGAGCTCGTCGGGCGTAAACGTCGGTTGAACGCGGCTATTCCAAGCGTCTATTGCGTCTTGCTTTATATTGTATAAATTTGTTTCTCCGCAACAAAAACTGCAGCTTACACAAAAAAAGCCAACGCCCGAAGTAATTTCTGCCTTACCCCCGCAGAACGGGCACGGTTTTAGTTCATTGTTCATTTTTTTGTTCCTTTCAGAAAAATTACGAAATGTGTTTTTTGTTTTTTGTGCATAACAACGGGCTTGTAGTTCGTGAGTTTTAAAATTTCTGCAAGCTTTATTTGCACTTCAGACCATTTAAATATAAGCGTTCCACCGTGTTTTAAAACACGGAAACACTCGGCAAATCCACGGCGCAAATCATCGCGCCAGTTATCCGAAAGTATCCCGTATTTTTTGGCAGTCCAAGAGTTTTTGCCCAATGCTTTTAAGTGTGGAGGGTCAAACAATACCATTGCAAAGCTATTGTCTCCAAACGGCAGCTTGCGAAAGTCTCCTACAACATCGGGAGCAACTCTAAATACGCGTCCGTCGCACAATGTGCAATCTATTTCGCGGTTGTCCATATAAACGGCGCGAGCATCTTTTTTATCGTGCCACCACATACGGCCACCGCAACAAACATCAAGAATTTCGCTCATTGTTTGTATCCTCTATTTTGTTAAATAAACATTTGGCAAATATGTCTTTCCAAACGTTAACCATTAACATAACCTCACCTCTATCCGCAGGCTCGCCCTCGTGAATTAGCATCGAGCCTAACACGTCGCCTTTTTTGTCGCTACGGACAAGGTAGACTTCGGTTTCGCGTTCGTCTGTCGCCGCTTTAAAATAATAGGGGCAGCCCTCCGCTTTTATTCTGTAAGTGTCGTATTTCATTCGCTGACCTCCTTAAAATCTGCCCAACGGATAACGACCATTTTAAGCCTGCCTACAGAGTAGTTAAGGCAAAAAAATTTGAAAAAGTCGGGATTGCTAATAAACCCGTCCCGCGCTACTAAGTCATTTAAAGCGGGTAAGTCCAAATTAAAATCGCCAAGCGGCGTTTCAACGGCAACATTATCACACTCTGTGTCTATCGTTATCGGCGTAATACTCTCAACAACCGCCTCGCCAAGCTTGTGGCAAGCTTTTGTTCGCAATCCCGTATACAAGGTGAGCTTATCGCCTGCCTTGACATTTGCCCACTTTGAGCCCGCGCGGCGGATTGTTTGCCGCTTTGCGCCCGAAAGGATTTTGTCGATAAAAACCGTAAAATTAACGTTCATTAGCTTAACTCCACTTTGTTTTTTAAGCTCCAAATCGGATATTCTTTTGCCTCATATTCTTTTGGAGCATAAGAACCCTCTATCCAATGCGAGCCTCGTTGTTTAAAGAAAAACGGAATGTCGAAATACATACATTGTCTGCGCAAATTTAAAACATCTAAGGCATAAATTGGACGCGCATTTTCTTTCTGCTTGCATTTTTCGCCACCGCAAATAACCCAATCTATTTTATTGCGATAATCATCGAGAAATAGCTCACCAAGCATAGGTTCAACACTCAAAAACAGTTTGCCCTTAAAGTTTTTTAACGCTTTCATGCGTTCGTTGAGGCGTGCTTGATTTTCAGCCGTTATACCAAAATGTACGTTGCAAGGTATTTTATCCGCGAAACTCTTTAGGTGTTTTGCCATAGCACCCGCGCGCTTTGTCAAAATCATAATATTGAGTTTTTCGCACTTTTTAAACACGTCCCATAAGGTACATCTAATCTCATCAGAAACCACATCTTCGAAGAAATCAGACATCGAATTTATAAACACAATATCCTTTCTGTATTCATCTTTTATGGCGTTATTGAGTGCAAGTAATTCATTGGTTGCGCGAAATATCCTAAACATACGCGGATTATCGCCAAAGCAGGTTTTTTTAAAGCGTTTGGCTAGCTCTCTTGCATAACAATTCTTACAGGCTTCCGAAACCTCCGTACAACCCCACCAAAAATTAACAGTGTGGTCGCACCATTCAATTTTGCTATTTTTCATTTTCTTACTTTTCCTTTTATGACTTCATTTCTACGAAGTCACCATTTTCTAATTTGTAGAAAGTATCAGCCTTAATCTCTTTTCCATCTATTTGCGCGACCTTTACCATTTTAATGTTAAATGGGGGTTCGGTTTCGTATTCGGAAAGAACAATCCAAGACCCAATCTTACCCTTGGCGATATTTTTATAACCAATGCCCGCTATAACACAGTCGTTTCCACTGGACGCTAACTGTGAGCAGTCTCCACTGGACGCTAACTGTGAGCAGTCTCCACTGGACGCTAACTTCGAGCGGTCTCCACTGGACGCTAACTGTGAGCGGTCTCCACTGGACGCTAACTTCGAGTAGTTTCCACTGGACGCTAACTGTGAGCAGTTTCCACTGGACGCTAACTTCGAGTCGTTTCCACTGGACGCTAACTTCGAGCAGTCTCCACTGGACGCTAACTGTGAGCAGTCTCCACTGGACGCTAACTGTGAGTCGTCTCCACTGGACGCTAACT
>OJAW01000235.1_pt1 | contig 42861 bp, 41 predicted proteins | sample 1589151 | NCBI WGS metagenome assembly OJAW01 (sample SAMN03283290) | human gut metagenome | biome: human-associated habitat; material: feces | host: Homo sapiens | place: Peru | collected 2012
CGCGATCCGCCGCACTGCCTCACCTCCGCACCCGGCGCAGATTAGTAGCTAATTGGATCGTAAAAATTTAAATAATTGCGGTTCAAAAGAGCGACCCAAACGCAACGGCATGTGCTTCTATTCCAACAAACCAGCGCCCTCCGACCTCATGTTGTGAAACGTATACATAAAGAGCTCCGATACCTTCTATATAAATGCACACGCCATCCGTTATTTCGTATCCACTGATCAAAATTGATACACCCGCGTAGTGTTCGTGAATTGCTGCTATGATCTCATCGCGCAGGGCGATCGCATCCGCCGCCCGTTCAAAGTCCGTCTCTGCTGAGAAATGCTCCATCCGATCGGAGCGGGTATCGATCAGAAACTCGACTTGAAACGGCTGCTGTGAAAACGTAAACTTAACATCGGTATAGCGCAGCTCACGCCAGATTTGATCTTTATCCGGTTCAATCATCTCAGCGGGTTGTCCCAATTCGGACTTTAGGGCAGATTCTTTCATCCAAAAAGAAATTTTGCGATCCTCAAAAAACCACATTTTTCCCAGCTGATGCTTGCCGATCACAACAACCGCAAAAAACAGGCAAATGAGCACGAGAAGGCCGCACAGAATGCTTCTCAAAATTTTTCGTATCATAATTCTGTCTCCTTTGCTTTTGCTATGCGGCGGTTTCCGCTGTTTTCCTGCCGCAAGGATTTTCGGGATTTGACGCATAAATAAGCTGGTTGTCTTGATTCAGCCTGCTTCTGCTAACTCAGAAGCAGCTTATCCCAATCCGGTACAGAATTCTGTCTCGTTTGCATAATAGTGATACTTGCCTTTGGTTCGCTTTGCAAGCAGAACCGCCTCTTGCCCGTCGCGAATTGGAATATTCACGCCTACATTGCCGTATTCATCCGTCAGCGCGAGCGGCTCGGTCTCATCCTCGGTCGTTATAAATACCAGCAAATATCGGTTTTGTTCCACGTCTCGCATGTCAGCCGTCGTATTATTAATCGGCACAATAATATGTTCAACCTCGGTGCTGCCGAAAAGCGTGTTGCGCGTGTAGAGGTAAAGCTGGGAATCGTCCTCCTCCACATAGCACCGCATAAGCCAGAAGCTTTCGCCGGAAAAGACGATCTCCATCTTCCAGTCGACCTCCCCCGGGTAATCCTGTTGGATCTGCTCGTAGATTTCCGAATACGCATTGCGTGTATCGTTTCGGAGAGCATCGGCCGCGAACAGGCCGCCCGCCAGCATCACAAGCAGCACGCCAAGCGTGATCCACCGGGTTCGCGGCTTGGTTGCCCTGCGCCTGTAAATCTTCGCCTGCGGCGCAAAGCGGCTCAGGCGCGCCACAAGCTCCGGCGCATTGACGTCGTCCTCTGGGCTGCATTCAAAGAAAAGCGCCTCGCGCATCGCGATGTTCAACACGACCGAGTTGCCGCAGATGCCCATCGACTCAAGGAGGGAATACGGGCGCATACAGGTGTGCTTTCCCGGGGCAGAGACCTCGAAACGACCCTCATAAAATGTAACTGTCATATCGGGCAGCTTGCGCAGCCTTCTCACAGCGCGGCAATAGAAAAACGTGTACAGGCCGAACAAAACGAGCGCAAGTACCAGATCGATCCCGGCGGCAAGTCCCTGATAGCAATACCAGTTTCTGCACGCCCAAGCCCCGAAAGGCACTGCGGCAAGCAGCAGCGGCCACTGGGTATATTCGGACAAATAGAGCGTGGCTTTCTCGTGCAGATTGCGTGTTGTGTACTTGCAAGTAAATAATGGTTCCATTTTTGCCAAATCCTTTCGCTTAATATGAGCTAGGGACCCTCTGAATCAATCGGCTGCGGCGCTCAGCGGGTCTTTTGCCCCAGCTGATCGGTTTGAAAATCTTAAAATACGCAAAGATTTCCAAACCGCAATTTGGAACAAACCCCCTCGCTGACCGCTCTTGTGATTTCATCAGAGATTCCTTGGATTTTCGACATTTTCCAAATTCCTGATTCTATTTTACCATATTACGGGCATTCTGGCAAGGGCTTGAACAAAACTGCGGATTATTCCTGCAAAACTGCAAGATTTTCGATGCGTAAATTGTCATCCGCATTTCCCGTCGCTCCGCCCGAGGCCGCACGTTTTGCGCTTTCATGCGCCATTCTTCAAAGTCCCAATTTTATCAAAAAAGTTTGGAAAACTCCGTTTTTTATTTTTCCGACCGCTCCATATCAAGCAGGCAAAAAAGAACGGCCACACAGCTTTTTAAAACTGTGTGGCCGATTTATTATTGGATGATTTTCACGCCGTGGGCGTTCAATTCTTATTGGCGCTGTTCGCGGATGGCAGCCTGCGCAGTTAGTGGAGTTTGGCGCCGACTATTTATACCCAAACACTCACATTCAAGTCCACCCATTTGTAAACTCTCCTACGGGTTGAAAAGCTGTAAATGTACTTCTTCGCATCGTCGATAGTCAGCGTAAAGGAACCGATTTTGATGTGGTCATCCGGCTCAAATGCGCCACCGGAACTTTTTCCGGTTCTCAGATACCAGCGAAATTCGTCCTTGGATACCCATATCCGCTCGATAAAAGCCTCCACGACACTTTCGGGAATGACCGAATATTCAAACCCTGTGTACTCCTTCAGGCGATCCCGCAATTCCTGTAGTTTAACCGTATAGTCTTCCGTGCTTATTTGTTCTTTCTCCGGCTGCAAGAGGCCAATTTCCTCCGTAAGTTTTGCAATACGATCATCAATTTCCTGCCTCTTGCAGCGGAACAATCCTTTATCGATATCGCCTTCTGCCCTCATTTCGATTAGATTGCTGCGCTTTTCTGCCAACCGATCGATTTCGCTCTGTTTGCGCTGGATCACGTCCGCGTTGTCTGGCAGTGCTTCTTGATCGGCAATATGCTTCTCCAGCATAGAGTAGGACAGATTCATGACCTTATCAGCATTTTCAATGTACCGTTCAAAAATCTTCTCTGCTATCATCTCCAGCTTCCAGCCTTGCAGATATGGAGAATCACAGGTATGTTCGATTGAAATTCCCTTGTTCAGGCGTTCGTCTTCCAATGCCTTGATACGGTCGATCTGCTCCGTGAATGACGTGCCGTCAAAATCGTCCATGCCGAGGATGTATGCTGTCACTTTCCTGATGTTGAAGTCCGCCATGTCCTGACCGCTGCACTCCGTCCTGACTTTGTGTTTGCCGGAGCATCGCCAGTAAACATACTTTCCGCTTCCGCAGTATCTGAGGTAAGTGTTGCCACAGGATGCGCAGACGATTTTCCCCGTAAACTCATCTGTAGATGTGGTTTCGTGTTTGTTGCTCCGCAGTTTGAGCGTTTCGTATGTCCTGATCGAACCGTCCTTCAGATGAAAATCAATACTGCCGGAGGCTTGAACCACCATGCGGTCAATCACCTTTGTGAAGTAATCCTCATCAAAGGATTTCTTTCCCATGACCTTACAGAATATGTCCCTAATCTCCGTATCGGGATAATTGACGCTGTCGCAGGTGATCCCATGTGTGCTTTTTGCTCGGCAGTACCAATAAAGGTGACCGCCGTCTTTTGTATCGCTCATGGCTCGTCCAAAACGCCTGCCGCACTGCCCACAGAAGATTTTCCCGTCAAATAGGTGCTTTGGCCGTTTGCTTTCCGGCTTTGTTTTCTTCGGTTTGACGGGCTTGGGCGGCATATCGCGCTTCCGCTGCCGCAGCAGCTTGTCCGATATATGTATCCTCTGCCCTTATACGTAATCAGGCATTGAAATATTTTGTTATGTAAAAGCGGGATGCCCGCTTGTTACCTTGCTTGTCCGGCTCCTATGTGGTAGCCATGGGAACCGACCTAATCTGACGGTTCCCTTCTACTTTCTTCCGAAAAGTTCACCCCCTCACTATCCCAATGGAGAAAAGCTCTCGATTTTGACGAGGAATTTTGATATTCCTCAAGTCACAGTCAAAAGAAACCGCCGCAGTTTTAACCTCCACATAAGTTTTTTCTCCACGGCACGGATGCTTTCGATTCTCAGTGTCCTTTTCGCAAATTTTTTATTTGACTTTTGAACCCGTTTGTGCTATACTGACTATGGTGTCTTTTTGACCCGCCCACTGTCGTTCAGAAGTCGCTTTCATTATAAAAAATGGGCATCCCCGATCTGGGGATGGTTTGGTGCAGCATGGTGCGTCGTGGTGCAGATTTTGGTAAAGGAGTGTCAGGCCAACGTGGAATTCAAAACGCTGTTTCCTATCATGAAAAAGCATTTAGCCGATGGCGACGATGTTCCTTACTTCTTCCGCGAGCTTATGGCGATGATAACGACTGTGACCGAGGATGAGTGGGGAACCGGGAAAGACCCGTCCGTAAAGCTGAGTGACGAGACGATCCGCAGCTATACAAAAAGGAAGCTGCCGAAAAAGCTGGCATGCTCCATCGTATACCGGCTCACGCCGGAGGTGATGGTCGAGCGGATCAACGAGCATAGCGAGACCTCAAGAAGGCTCCTCGCCGATGATCTGAAAGGGTACGACGCTGCCCTGGACGCGGACAATGTTGCCACCGCCATCTCCGATTGGATGGTCGAAATCGTGCAGGAGTCTGCGGAACTTGTACCGCAGGACGCCTTGCAGAAACAGCAGCAACAGCAGCTTGCCTCTGACCTCAAAAGCAAGTACGGGGATTATCTTCTCGGTGAAACGGACGGCTACTGCCCGTTCCCAGGATGCGGCCGGCAGCTGACCGTCACGAACAGGGGCAAGGCGGTCCATACATACGAAGTCAGCCTGATAGACAAGCAGAAGCCCGCCGTGCCAAACAATCTGATAGCGATGTGTCCGCAGTGCTATGCTACATACCTTCTCGACGACAGCAAGAAGCTGTCCAAGGAACTGAAAGAGATAAAGAACATACTGGCGACGCACAAGCAGAGTGTCCACCTGCTTGACGACCTGCCGCTTGAAAAGGGCATCGTGGGCGTGATACGCCGGGTAAAGAAGCTCGGAGAAAAAGAGCTTGTGGGCGCGTCCCTCGACCCGAAGGAGATAAAGCAGAAACTGAGTCCCACCCAGGACATGGCACTTTACATAGCCGTAAACGGATATGTGACCACATATTTCAGGCGCATCAAGGAAATCATGATGAACCTGGACAAGCGAGGGGAAATAGACTACGACGAAATACAGGACCAGATCCACGCCTTTTACAAAAGGCTGAAAAAGGCGAACAAGTCACGATTGGAGATTTTCAACGAGATCGCGGGCAAGGTACACCGTGTCACCCTGCAGGATGACCTCTACTGCCAGATCGTCGTTTCCTATTTCGTGCAGAGCTGCGAGGTGTTCGATGCAATTACCGAATAAACTGTATTCATATAAAACAAGCACCCTGGCACTGATACCCAAGGTGCTGACGGAACTGAAAAGCGGACCCGTGGAGGTGAAAGACCTATTCCTCGTGATGAAGCCGTCCCTGTCTGACGCCACGGATTTCCTGTCCGTCATGGATTGCCTGTATGCTTTGCGGGCGGTCGATATCAACGAGGAAGGGGAGGTGTACGCATGCTTGTAGAAATGACCTCGCCGGTTTTTAAGGAAAAAGGAAAAGCACGGCCTCCGATCCGCTTCAAAGAGGGATTGAACGTCGTGCTTGGAAAAGAGGATGGCGAGAACTCCATCGGGAAGTCAAGCGCCATGCTCGCCATAGATTTCGTGTTCGGTGGAAACACCTATCTCTCCAGCGACGGAGTGAAACACATAGGCGACCACACGATCTTCTTTACTTTTGAATTTGACGGTAGGCCTTACCGCTTTGCCCGCAATACTGCCTCCCCGGATGATTTCCATGTGTGTTCCGAGGGATACCAGATGACCGGCGCTGTCTGGACAAAGCAGGAATTTGCCGCCTGGATGAAGGAGAAATACCATATCGACTTCTCCGGGCTGTCGTTCCGCGAGACCATGAGCAGCTTTTTCCGCATCTACGGGAAGGACAACACGGATGAACGCAGACCGCTCAAAGGGCTTCCCGGTGAGAGCATGCAGAAATCTATCGACATCCTCGTAAAGCTGTTTGACCGCTACAAGGATGTAGAAGTCTTTAACGGCAGGCTGGAGGAACAGAAGAAAAAACTGGCGGCATACCGCGAGGCACGGAAGTACCGCTTTGTCCCTGACCTGGTCGGCGGCAAAACGCAGTACGATGAGAACGTGGCGCAGATCCGCAGCCTACAGGTCGACCTTGATAACCTGACCGCCGAGCAGGTGGAAGACCAGAATGGCGTCGATATTGAAAAGAGCCGCATGAAGTCCCAGCTGCAGGCAGGCAAGCTGCGCCTTGAGACGGAAATGCAATCCAAGCAGCGCAGGCTGAGCCTGCTGAACATGAGCCTCGAATACGGCCTGTATCCCACGGAAGCAGATCTGTCCGCCCTGCAGGAGTTTTTCCCCGGCGTGAACATCCGCAAGCTGTACGAGGTTGAGAAATACCATCAGAAGCTGGCGGCCATCCTTGACGAGCAATTCACCGCCGAGCGGCAGTCTGTCGAGGAGGAGATCTCCGGGCTACAGGAGCAGATCAGGGCTTTGCAGGCGCAGATCAGCGAACTCGGCTTTGTTGGCAACCTCTCCAAGGAGTTTCTGGACAAGCATTCCGAGATCAAAGGCCGCATCGACGCCCTCAAAGCGCAGAACGAGGCATACCTCACGCTGACTGATCTGCAGGACGCCCGCAGGAAAGCGGACGATATGCTGAAGCGCGCCATTGAGGATATTCTCGCGGATATCGAGTACGCCATCAACGGCAAGATGAAGGAATTCAACGACTCCCTCTTCACGGAGTCGCGGAAGGCTCCCCACTTGCACTTCAACGAGTATAACAGCTATAAGTTTGAGACGCCGGACGATACGGGAACGGGCTCCAACTACAAGGGCATGGTCGTATATGACATCGCTGTCCTGTACCTCACGGCTCTTCCGGCCATCGCGCACGACTCCCTTATTCTGAAGAATATCGGCGACGGCGCTGTGGACGGCATTATGAAAATCTACGCGCAGAGCAGAAAGCAGGTGTTTATAGCATTTGACAAGCAGGCGGCTTATAAGCCGGACACTCAGAAAATATTGGCTGACAACACCGTATTGAAACTGTCTGACGGCAACTGTGAACTTTATGGTGAGTCATGGAATAAAGAGGTATCTCAAAATGAAGATGAGTTATAAGAAACTGTGGAAGCTACTGATTGACAAGGATATGAAAAAGACGGATCTGCGGAAGGCGGCGGGCATCAGTTCATCTTCCCTCGCCAAGCTCGGCAAGGATGAGAACGTCACCACGGACGTGCTGCTCCGCATCTGCAAGGCACTTGACTGTGAGCTTGATGACATCGCGGAAATCGAACGAACAGAGGAATAAAGGATAATGCCGAGGTTGGCGTTGTCGTAGCGATAGAAAGGACAAAAGGCTTATGATGAACTCTATTGAACTCTTCAGCGGGACTGGCGGTCTCGCTCTCGGACTTCAACTGTCCGGGTTCGATCATACGGCTCTTTATGAGTGGGATAAGGATTCCTGCGATAATCTGAACTATAACATTCAGCATGGATATCCTGCCATCAAAGATTGGAAGGTATATCAGACTGATGTACGGACGGTACATTATGACGGTTATACAGGGAAGATACAGCTTGTTGCCGGAGGTCCGCCATGCCAGCCGTTCTCACTCGGTGGTAAGCACCAGGCATACAACGATAAGCGAGATATGTTTCCGGAGGCTGTTCGCGCTGTTCGGGAGGTAAGACCTAAAGTCTTTATTTTTGAAAATGTGCGTGGCTTGCTGCGGAAGTCGTTTAGCGAGTATTTCAACTATATACTCCTCCAGCTCCAGCACCCGGAAATCATAAAAGCCGACGGCATGACCTGGATGGAGCATCTCGCGCTTTTGGAAAAACACCACACCGCAGGTCGTGAAGATGGTCTGTCTTATAACGTGGTCTTTCGATTGCTGAATGCGGCAGATTACGGCGTTCCCCAGATTCGCCAGCGCGTGATCATTGTCGGATTCCGCAGCGACTTCAATGCGAGTTGGGCATTCCCGGAGCCAACGCATTCACAGGAAGCATTGCTGTATTCCAAATGGATCTCAAAGGACTACTGGGACGAGCATGATATGAAAACACCATCTGAGCCACCGCTTACGAAAGCCAAACTGAAAGCGGTACAAAAGTCTGTTGAAGAAGGACTTTGCCCGACCATGCGCTGGCAGACAGTAAGGGATGCCATCGGTGACCTTCCCGATCCGACCAAGCCTTATGACATCACGCTATACCGCAACCACGAGCATCGCCCCGGTGCAAGGACCTATGCAGGACATTCCGGCAGTCTGTTGGATGAGCCATCAAAAACAATAAAAGCCGGAGCGCATGGCGTCCCTGGCGGCGAAAATATGGTCGTTCTTGATGATGGCAGCGTCCGTTACTACACAGTACGAGAAAGCGCACGAATACAGACATTCCCGGACGACTATCTGTTCAGCGCATCATGGACGGAAAGCATGAGGCAAATCGGCAATGCCGTCCCAGTCAAACTTGCTGCTGCTGTCGGGCAATCTGTATATGACCAAATGGAAAGGATGAGTAAAAATGGCCGCAAGAAATAATGATAATATTCCCGTTTTGACACCTTATAACCCGTTGGACAAGCGTCACCTCGGAGAACAGGTGGCTGAAGCTCTGCTTGAGCAGGATGTTCAGCCGTTACCACCAAGCAGATTTATTGGTGCCGGTGTGTATGCGCTCTACTACATAGGCAATTTTCCGGCTTACGCCGCATTGACCGAAGTCAACAAGGACGACCAGTATCTCTGCCCCATCTATGTTGGCAAAGCCGTCCCGGAAGGAGCCCGAAAAGGTGGTCAAGGTGAGGATGTCGATCCGGGTACCGCATTATATAAGAGACTCAACGACCATGCCAAATCCATCGAAGCCGCCACGAACTTGGACATTGCGGATTTCCGCTGTCGCTTCCTTGCAGTTGACGATATCTGGATTCCGCTTGCGGAGTCGATGGTCATTGAGCGGTTCAAGCCTGTATGGAACTGTCTTCTTGAGGGCTTCGGAAACCATGCCCCCGGCCGTGGCCGCAGCAGCATGATGACTCCGTCTTGGGACTGGTTCCATCCTGGGAGAGCGTGGGCGGTCAATTTGCAGCCGTTTACAAAATCCAAGGAACAGCTTGATACTGAAATCAGGGAGTTTCTTGCCAATTCTTTGCTTTAAACTGATTGTTTTGTTAATGTAAAAAGAGGTAAATCCATGAAGTATGAACTGAAAATAGCAGCTCCAAGCTTGGCAGAAGTAATAAAAGCTATATATGCTTTCTGTGTTCCTAATAGTGATAACACCACGGCATATGGCTATTTGAAGTCGGTAAATGATGTTCTTTTTAGCCAAGATATGATGACAACACAGTATTTAAAAAACGAAAATTCGGTATGGGCACTAATTGAGAAGTTGCAGCAATACGACAGACCTAAAAAAGTTCTAACGAAAGAATCTATTAATTTAGATCCCTTTGTAGACTGGAACATGAAAAATGTAGCTTCTTGGTTCAACGGAGACACGCAAAAAATGCAGGAATCGCTCTTATATCGAGGGAGCGGTTATTATTCCTTCGGACTTATTACACTAGCTGATTGCAAAAAATATATTCAATATTTTTTTGACATTCTTGGGATAGAGGAGAATGTCGACTTACTCTATGACCGTGCAACACTGCTTAATTGGAATGAGGAGCTTGTTCTGTTTGCTACTTATATCCTTCTTGGTTGTAGTAAAGGAGAAGACTGGATTGCCCAAAGGCTTCAATTGCTTGAAGAATTTATCGAGCGCAAATTATATCCTGTTAAAGCGGCTGCTTTTGCAGAAAGAAGTTGGTTATCAGATGTAAGTCTTTTTCGTCCTCGTTCGATTGAAAAAACCGATAGCCTTTCTATGCAGGATTTTTATGTCCGTCCAGACTTCGAGTCTCAGTATAAGCCTTGCCCAGAACCTATGAAAAAACTATCAAATGCGAACACAAGTGTACGCAGTCTTATAGTTTCCCAGACTGGTATGGGAAAGTCTATGTATATGCGAATGACTGCGCTTTGTCTTGCACGTGAATCACTAGAAACTGACGATCGTATTAACGCGCTATCCAATGATGTCAATCTCCCAAATGACATGTATGTTATTTATATTCCGGCATATATGTTTTCCTATTGTTATCAAAAACAGGAGTATAAAGCATGGACGGATGATTTTGTGAAGCTCTATTTTAATTGTATGTTTAGGCTCTCTAGTGCAATCAATTTTGATAAACATGAGACCAGAGATAGTCGATTAGACACTGATGAACCTATGTACGCTTTAGACGATAAATTGTTTGAATATATCTCAGCTTTAGCTAGAACCGGAAGGCTTATTTTAATTGCTGATTCATTTGATGAAATAGTATCCGGCCAAATGAGACAGGCATACTTACAAGCGCTACGGACATATAGAGAAACTTATTGTAACTATCCCGAGGCAATTGGCGCGCATATATTTGTGACATCCCGTGATATGTCTCAAAGTACGATGGAGTCATTGGCCCTATCTATGGAAATAGCACTGTCATCTTCCAATGTCTATAGAATTAAGCCGCTGTCTGTTGAACAACAAAAGGAATTGATTTTAAACTGGGATCGCGTTTTTGGTCATGGAATAAAAGATAACATAAATGAATTGGATAACCACTATTTTGTTGAGTTATGTGCAAACCCATATATGCTTTCTTTTATCTGTAATATGCCTGGTGTAAAAATCAATCTCATAACTGAGAAACTGATATCCGCCATTCTATATTATCGAACAAAGGCTGCTGCTAGTATGCTGGAGAACGATCTCTTGCGTTCTGTATTAGAAAGTAAGCAGATTAAAGAGATACTACAGGATCTTGCCCTTGAAACTGTGGAATTGTCTTTGCCGCACTTTTCATTGGACTTATTGGCGAAACACTGCATGACACGCTTTGCAGACTTGGAATTATCAGAAGACGAGTTTAATTATTGCTACGATATATTGATTAGCCTTTTTACGACGTCTGTTGGTCTAATTGTTCCGGCAGACAATGAGGATGACCGTTTTCAATTCATATCAAATCAAATCAGATATGAGTTGGCTGCGTCAAAAATCTCCAACGAGGCATCTAAGTGTGGTTCCGATGCGGCTGCAATTCTACATTGCACCGCATTCCTACGACGCTTAAGGAACGATGAAGAGTATACTTCACTAATTGTTCCTTTAATATGCAAAACAAAGCGAATTCCACTAGCAGAAAATCTAATTATTAATTTGGCATTGAGAACTTTTGATGCTGAATATGATTGCTTGGCCATCCAGGCAATGATTGATTTGCTTTTGGGTAGATATGGGTTAAATATCACTTGTTCTGCCCCGAATATAAATGACTCGATTGCTTATGAGCATTACGTCAATGCTGACAGGTTGATTATGATGCGACTGCTTTCATCGCCAGTTTTTAATCCGAAAACATCAGAGAAGCAAAGTATCCTACAATCTAATGCTCTCAAGGTGTGCGATGGCTTCCTTAATGACCATCAAAGAAAACTCCTGCATTAAAACCGATGATTACCCCTTAACTATCATCAAAATTCCTTTGTTGACACTCCACCGACTGAATATACTTACAGTGCCGACAGCAAACACCATAATAATTTTTTCATGGGAGGATATAAAAATGACGAAGCTCGACGAACTCATTGAACAGATTCAGTCTGATTCCAACGCTAACGAAACTATGCATGGTCTTTTGGACAAGCTTGTCGAAGCGAGAGACGCCATGCAAGACCCCACAGATGCAGATGCTACTGAACAGGTACTTGCTAAAGTGCTTAAAGAGTACTTGGAAGGCGCGTTGGGTGATATTGCAGGTATTTCTGACGAGAACGCAGATCCTGAATATATGGAGAAGACAACGACTGCTGTTGAAGAGGCATTCGCCTCACAAGGTTGGTCAAACTTCTCAAAGCGGAGTAGGCGTAATGATCTGATGCAATACGAACTGGGCTTTAACATCGAAAGCACCTCCATTCGTGTCAGTGTATTTGTTGAAGATTTGCCCAAGCGAATTCGTGTGCACGCAACGCTTCCTTTTGTTGGTGAGAAAACATATGAATACCTTCTTAGCAAGGCAATTGTCGATGCTAATAAACGTTTCATTTATGGCGCATTCAGTTATGACCGAAATGATGGAGAAATCACCTACGACTATAGTTACCCCATTACCCATGGTTTTTTCCAGGATGATTTTCTCCGAATCATTCATGCTGTCATCCGGACATCTGTTGACGATGAAGCGTTTTCTGCAATTAAAAAGGCCGCCCAAGGTCGGTATAAGAGAACAGAACGAGAGGAAATTCTGAAGAGCCTTGCTCCTTTGGTAGAAGATTTGACTGATTAAACAAGGAAGGTTAAACCATGGGCGAAATACTTAATACAAATGAATATTTCGCATCTGTCGCTAACGCAACACGCTATGTATATGATAAAAACAGCGGTAAACGATATCGTTTAAGACCATTGTTCTTCCTACAGCGATTTGCGGAAGGTCAACATGCATTCACTCGATACGAAGATTTGCTCGAGAAATCTGACAATGAATACATTCAAGCAAAATCGTTTGAGCATGATACTATGCGACAAATACTGCGACAGTATTCTGCCAGAAAACAAACTCCTATCAGGCCAGAGCTACCCAATTATAAAAAAGGGTATAAGTCTGATGCGGAGCTGTTGCTTTCAAGCATTACTTCTGCGTTGGATCCCAAGCAGTTTAAAAACCAAGAGAGAAACTCGGTTGATCTTCTCCTGGATGAACCAAGAGATCTGTGTAATAAACTTCTGTTTTCCACTGCCTCTTCAAGTCGGGTGGTTATCCTTGCAAACGCGGGATTTGGCAAGACAACTCTTATTCAAAGGATTGCGCTAGCTCTGTCTGATTGTAGACTTGATGTGCCTGCGTTAGATCGAGATATCGATCATTCATTTCTGTTGTCTATTGAAGATAAAGAACTGAATGATATTGTTCCGTGCGTTATTTCGTTGCGTGACAACAATGCTGGACGTAATAGTATTGACTCTTTAATAGTCAATGCTGTTATCTCAATTATGCAAGCGGAGTTAAGCAATGAAACAGTAAATGAGTGGCTTAAAACAGTTCGTGCACGACTTGTCTTATTGATTGATGGATTAGACGAGCTCCCCAGTGAATCGGTTGTTCCTTTTCTGTCGGAACTTGAGCACTATTTATTCTTGTACCCAAGCACTAGGGTTATAATGACAACAAGAGTTTCCGGAGTAGATGACGATGCAGCAAGGACTATACTTCAAAAACTCAATTTTCGCGGAAGAACAATCTTGCCATTAAGTGATTATGAGGCGAAACAGTTTTGTGAACAGTGGATTCAAGAAACTAAGAGCAGTCCGGATTTATTAAAAAGTCTAGAACGCATTCAAACAGAATCTCATCTAAAGTACTTGAGGGAATTCATTAGAAAGCCCCTGGAATTAGTAATGCTCTTACAGTACCTGCCTCATCAAAGCTATGCTTCATTTAATAGGTGGGATTTATTTTACAATATTCTCTGGGCGGAAATCACTAATCATATTAAATTTGAGAACAAGCAGTCCGTCTATGACGACGAGTGTAAATTCTTGAGTTTCTTAGCCTTCCAAATGCAGATTAGAAATAAGCAATCAATGACCTTTGCCGAGTTGGATACACTGATTCCTTCCATTATGAAGCTGAGCTTCTATACGGATATATTTGGTTCCAATTCTGACAATTGTGGTATTACTGCCACAAAGATTTGGAAGCATTTAAAACGTGTCGCTCAAAACATTGGAACCGTTGAAACGGTAGAAAGCACGAAATCCGTAACTATACCGCTCCGTTCTTATCAAGAGTATCTTGTTGCGTATGCGTGTTGTAATCTTTGCTTAATTGATGGAGAGCTATATCCCAATCCAAGCAAACTACTTGAGCCCTATATCAACGAATCAAACTGGTTGGGGGTTCTGGGGTTTGTAATCGCTGGAATGGAATGCAATGAATTTGCAGATTTAGACCAGTTTTTGTCTTCTTTGTATTCGACTGCCGAAAGCATTAATAGCCTATGTGACCTTATGGAGGTTGACTATTTCAACTCACGAGAATCAGCGAAATCTTTATGCAGGGTTAAACTTAAAAAAGTCACATTAAGCGGTGAGGAAAAACAATTAATTGGAAGATGCATGCAATCCAGGTCTTCCTTTTCATTCCGATGGGCGCTAACAGTATTGTATCGAGAGGCTTTCAATGAAGGTAGCGACTTATTTTTAGAAGCTGTTTCTTATGCATATTTGATTGAAGCGATAGGAAAAGACAATAATCCTCTCGCTATAGCGGTTGAGCTGCTACAATCCGAAAAGGGATATGAAAAAAATATAGGTGCAGAATTAATAGTACTTATATCTAGTGTCAAGCTTGACGAGGAATCCGTTGATGCGAAGGCTCTAGATTCCTTCGATTTTGCTATTCCTGATAACCTGATTACAGTTCTTCACGATTTAGCTATCGGCACAAAAACATTCGTATTTGTTCGAGCGGTGACTGAGCTTACTATTTCTCAAATAGTGGATATAGGTGCGATGACCCCCTTCTTGGATCGTCAACTCCTCGATCTCGCTTGTAGTCAGTTATACAATAATATGGCCGAGGTTAGGAGACAAATTCTAAGTACGGGTACGCTACAGAGAGATTTCATTCAACACCTAAAGAATACTATCAATACTATAGGGCTATTTCCGTATGAATTAGGCCTCGGACATTCGTTCGCCAAACCGAATCCGTGGATTATGGCACTTGTATCAGCCTATTATGACTTATCTTTTGATGACTTGGAATTAGATCAGGTGGGGATTGCAGTCTGCAAGTACCACATCACTGGATCATTTGAAGATTTTATGGTTTCTTGGGCAGAAGATATTTGCAAGGGAAGACTTTCTAGTGAAGTACGAAAAGACCATCTAACTATTAGAGAAAATCGACATTTCTTACTGGTCAGAAATTCTATTGCAAAGGCAGAGTCTGACTATTATTCGAACCAAGAGCTGAAACTGAATCGAATAAGTGTGGCAGATTTGCAACCAGTAAGCAATAATCCTACAGAACTATTCATGGCCGGCGAAGATTCCACGGCGCTAGAGCTATCTCTTAAGCTTTATAGAGAGGGGTATACTACCAACAATAACAACTTGGCATTTCTTGTACGGTTCCTAAAATACGACACAGAGGAGTTGTTTGGATTAAATAGGTGGGCTTTTTTAGATGCTTTACTGTACGATGGGGTGAAAGAGCAGGAGCCATATTCAACCATGAATTTTGCTCTATCTTTACTGGAACGAGGCGACCTCCAACAAGCCAAAACAATGCTTCAAGCAATGAGTGCTGAGGGTCTTAGTGATATTGCTAGAGGCTTTTGGTATCCAATTATGTGGAAAAAGCGTAATACAGTCGAAGGTGCGGTTGTCTGTCTTCTTGCACAGCGTGCTGGCGGAGTCGAATTCCCTGAGCACGAGGAGATGTTAACCCAAATCAAGCAAAAGGCTCCTCAATGGACAAGCATATTAGTGTAAATAACTATACTCTATTTAAGAAAAAACAATAACGGCCGACGCTGCTGTACAAAATGACAAAGAACACGAAGCGCTTCCTGTACCTACTGGGAGCGCTTTCTTTTTCCCGAAAAGTTCGGTTGTTATACCCTCTTTAGGCTGCGCAACTTCCTTAGATGTGTTCTCTGTTTGGCTATATAATTGGATCAGAACAAAAGAAAAGGAGCTGATCCGACATGAAAAACAAAACGAAGTATCTGAATACTACAGCCCGAGTGTTGTCGAATGACACCGCAGAGTCTCAGGGAAAGGAACCGAGAGTTATCAAAGTTCATTTTGATATGCCTAATGCACCGAGCGAAACAATCCTGAGAGTCGATAATCGCACTTATATGAGCCGCTCCTTTGTTGAAAATGATAGAATCCGTGTCTTTTCTTCATTGAAGAGCGAAAGCGGAGAAAATACGCCCCTCCCTGCTATTATTGCGGACGAAAGCTTCCCAGACATCTTCAGAGGAGAACCTGAGCTGTTGGATAAATTCCGTAATTGCGATCGTTCACTGCAAGAAGTAATAATCGAACGTAATCTGGGAGAACACTTCCCCAGCAGTGTTGTGGGAAGTATTCGCATTAACGATTATGCGCGTGCAAAAACATTCTACTCTCTTAGTAAATCAACTTTTACGCCAAATCAGCAGGCGTATATTGAGCAGTGGCTTGATAGCTATCGACATGCCGACAATGCCAAAAAGCTTGAATATGTACTTGGCATTACTACCTCTGGCTCGGAAAAGAATAGCACAATCCCGATTGAGGAGATGAGGGCAGCATTGAACGCCAGATTTTCTGGAATGGAGAGACAGAAAGAGGAAATCATTCGCCATCTGGCCTCCTCCAAGTTCGCAAATCATACTGGAACAGTTATTTGTCTGGTTGGACCGGCAGGGACAGGGAAAACCGCGTTGATTCGTGCGCTTGGCGAGATTCTCCACAAGCCTTATGCGTTTCTTCCGTGTTCCGGTATGACCACATCACTGGATGTCCTTGGAGAGCGTCCGGTTTATAGCTCTGCAAGTGTAGGAAGACTCGTTGATACCTTCTATAAGGTTGGAACAACTGACTGCCTTATTCACCTTGATGAGTTTGACAAGATGCCTGGACTGGGGACAGCTAGTCAAAGCAAGGATGGTAATCCCTACAATGCCTTTCTTCAGGTATTTTCTGAGAAAGAGGTAACAGACACTTTTCTTGGAACAGAGGTTCTCTGCCCCAATACTATGTTTGTATGTACATGCAACAGTCTTGACAACATTCCCGCGTTCATTCAGAATCGGTTTGATGCTATCATCAGCATTCCTGGGTACACGGATGAACAGCTTTTTGAGATTGTCTTCGATCACATCATTCCGAAGATGAATACAAAGTACAATGTTCCCAATGGTAGTATTGAGTTTGATGAAGAAGCGGTAAGAGAAGTTCTTCGCTTTATCGATGATTTCGGTGCTCGTCGTACTGAAAAGCACATTGAACTCCTTTACAAGAGTCTGATTTCTTCCTGGGTCGAAAGCGGAATGGTAGAGCAAACGCATGTTACTGCTGAAATGGCACATGCTGTGCTGAAGGCAAATGTGGATTTGAACAATATCAGGATTCATTTCCGCCAGCACATGAAGGATTACTCTCCCGAAGTCATTAAAAAGGTTATCTCGCTGGAGGAACAGCTGGACAGACCTCATGAGCACTCAAGTGAGCAGCAGGTCTATCAGCGCCAGTTAGAGTACTTTGTTAAGCTTCACCCGGACAAAACCCCGTTTACATTTGATGCTGATGCGTTCTATGAAGAAGCAAACAAACGCCTATATGGAATGGAAATGGAAAAACATCTTCTTGCTTCTGTGTTTCATGAGTTGGCTGTAAAGGCGACAGAAGCGAATAAGCGAATTTTACTCGTTGGTTCTCCTGGCGTTGGGAAATCAGCATTGATTCATGCAGCGGCAATTGCTACAGGTTTGAATTACGTCCGCATTGGGCTTAATGGAGCTTCTCGACCTGAGTTTATTTCTGGATTTGAAAAAACTTGGGCAAGCGCAGATGCGGGAATTATTGTTCGTGAAGTGGCAAAAGCAGCTTCGTTACGTTCTTTAATCCATTTGGATGAGTTGGACAAGGTTTCGAATGCGGAAACCCAGGCAGCACTCATCTCTTTGCTGGATGATTCCGGTTTGTTTGCAGATCATTTTTTGGATGGGATTCCTATCGATTTCAGCTCTGCTGTCTTTATCGCGACGGCAAACGATTACAATCTTTCCCCGGCTCTTCTGTCCAGATTCACTACAATCGAAGTCGGTACTTATTCTCGCTCCGAGCAGGAAAGAATCCTTAGTGATTATGTCCTTCCGAAGGCTTGTGAAGGGTATGACTTCCCTGTCATCGTTAGTGATGAAGCAAAAAAGGCTTTCATGAACTACGCGCAGGCGGGTGGGGTGCGTGAACTTAAGGAGAAAGCTGTTCGAGTAATCAGGGAAACTGTGTTCGCCAAGCGTGAAACCGAAGACGTCTATATCCAGGCCGAAGATGTTTACCATGTTTTGGGACCGTGCCCCATGGTGCGTGGTAACCGTCCTGTAACAGATAGTCTCCCTGGCTTGTCTAATGGACTTGCCGTTACTGGAAATGGTGCAGGGATGTGTTTTGCAATTGAAAGTCGTCTACTTCCCGGAAATGGGGTTGAGATTACAGGCCTCCCCAGCGAAGTCATTACGGATTCGGTCAAACTTGCCATGGGAGTCCTTTCGGCTGATTACGGAGTGGACTTTTCTGATAAGAAACTCCATATCCATTTTGCCGAGGGTGCTGTTAAGAAAGATGGCCCTTCAGCTGGAACAAGCATCCTGATGAGTATCTATTCCGCCTCTATCGGTCAGCCTATTCCTACTAGCGCATGCTACACTGGTGAGATTGATCTGTTTGGGTATGTTTGGGCAGTTGGAGGTATCGTTGAGAAGGTTGAAGCTGCGGATATCGCTGGCATCAAGAATGCGTACATCCCCCGCCAGAGCTTTGAAAAGCTGTCTGACACTGATAGACATAAGCTCTCTTTGCTGAGTATCAAGGTTATTCCTGTCAAGCATATCAGCGAGATTATTGATGATGTGTGCGGCCGAAATTAACGTTGATTGTAAATATGAAGTCTTCCGAAGAACAGTTCCTTGATTGATTCCAGATCATTAAGGAGCTGTTCTTCTTTTTCCCTCGCTTATTACAATAATTACCCACAAGACTCATGTGGCGTTCCTTAGAATTGTCCGTTTTGATTGGCTATATTCAAGATGATCTCACCAAGATACCCCACAATACTGAGGGAGAGGGAGATTAAGAGAAAACAAAGCATACAGAATACGATGGCAAGGATGGTGATAGCTTGAAAGACTATGTTACTGCGTCCGTGCCGGTCCTTTGCAAAAACGGAGCTTGGGGCGAAGCATCGTCGGGGCGGAGGATCATGACAGAAGAGGCGATCAACGGGATTATCCGGTATACATCCGAGAACCGTATGACGCTGAATCAGAAGCTGAAAGAAAACATGTATGGCTACACGATTGATGCCAGCGAAATGGCAGGGCTGCGCTTCGAAGTGTATGAGGCCGGTCGCATCAATAAGCATGGCCTTATTTGGGAAAAGGTGTACTCTGCTGTTTTTCGTCCTCGAGACAGGTGTGTGGAGGAGACCTTACCCTGTCAGCGTCATGCTGATTACTGGCTCGGCACGGAAGAAGCGGCACTCCTTTCTAAAAACGCTCTAGTTCGCGTTACGGGCATTGCGCCTATTGCGAAGACTGTCCGTAAGATGTGGAACTGTAATCACACAGACATAAGCTTTCCAGACGATCCGCTGGAACTACTGAAAGCGTGGATGAGTGGTGAACTCGAGGAGAGGATCCGTGCGGCATCCAGTATCATCGGCAGGATCAACAAATTCCGGTTTGGCATGGAAGTGGAATTTACCGGCATTTCCAGGGATGCAGCGGCACGTGCGGTAGCAAAGGCACTAGGAACCGTAAAGCATTATTTGAATGACGGATATCATACGCATGAGATCTGCGACAATCAGCAACGCAAATGGAAGATCGTGCGTGATAGTAGTATTGCCCCCTCCAACAGTCGAAATACTGCGTTTAATAGAGACAATTACCGCTGTGAGCTCGTGACGCCAATTCTCGAGTATAATGCAGACTTTAAGCTTCTCAAAGAGGTAATCACTTCTTTGAAAGAGCGTGGGGCGGTCACGAACAGCAGCTGCGGCATTCATATCCACGTGGATACTCACTATAATGCTCAACAGCTACGTAGTCTCACAAACATTGTTGCATCCAAAGAGGGTTTGCTAAAACGGGCAATACAAATGTACCCCGAGCGTCGAACCTATTGCCGCAATACCAATATGAGCTTTGTCGAAACGATCAATGCTTACAAGAATATCGATTTGAACGACATTCGCAAAATTTGGTATGACGGTGAAATGTGGCGTATGAACCGGACTTATGATCCATCGCGCTACGTCACTCTCAATCTTCACAGTCTGTGGAGGAGAAAAGGCGTCGAATTTCGATGTTTCAATTCAACTGTGGATACGCAGATGATAAACTCCTACATTCTGATGACACTGGCAATCTGCAACCAAGCTGCGCATCAGACTAGGGCGTCGAGCCGCAAAAGCAAATCCAATGATCGCTTAGCTATGTACAACTGGCTAGCGCAACTGGGTCTCGTTGGACCCCAATTCGAGGCCCTTCGACACCATTTTATGGGGAATCTGTCCGCAGACGAGAGAACTCGTGTTGCATAATGGAGATGCCTTGCCGTCTTTTTCCTGAGACGGCAAGGCATCTCAAAGAATCCACGAAGAAGGAGGAGGAGGAGGAATATCCAATGTCATTTTACTTAGCATATGGATCGAATCTAAATCTAGAACAAATGGCAAAACGTTGTCCGACAGCAAAACTGGTAGGTGTTGGATTGTTGGAAGACTACCGTCTGATCTTTCGATACTATCTAACCATTGAGAAGCAAAAGGGCAGCGTTGTTCCTTTCGCCCTCTGGGAGATCGACGAGGAGAGCGAACGAATGCTTGATTACTACGAAGGTTTCCCACATTTTTATCGCAAGGAGTACGTAAATGTACTTGTTGGCGAAAAGCTGTTGTGTGCGATGGTATATGTAATGAACGAAGATCAGATATGTTACGCTCTTCCAAGTTTGACATACTACACAGCCGTCCTGAAGGGATATCGAGATGCCGGACTAAATGAGAGCCACCTCAAGAATGCGCGTTTCGCAACAGAGAAAATGATCTCAATAGTTGAAAACCTGTCTCTTGAGCCACATTGACAATCCTAATGATCCTCCATGTCACGTTAGTTTTCCCAAAGAGGGTTATTTGTTTTCCCGCAAAATATAGTTACTCTTCCTTAGATTAGTCCGCCTCAAAAGAATAGAATTAAGGCAGATTCATGGTTACCAGTTAACGCAAAGGAGGGGTAAATCGATGTATCCAGTATTAAAAGAAGGCGTGACCATTGGGACATTTCGATATGAAGGCTCCGAGAAAATCCACTACTATGCCGAGAATCCTAATGGGAAGGAGTTCGAATTAAGCCACAGATTATGGAATGCTCTTCTTCAGGCAGATGGTACCCATCCTTTGGATCTGCCAGACAAAGGGCACCGGGTACTTCCCAAACTGAAGCGGTACGGGCTGGTGCGAACTTCCAGATTTGTACAGGATAACGGTCTCTTTAACCGATTTATTCTGTTTCCCATTGGCAATAGACTACAAGCCGGCAGGCTGGTTTTCAAAGCACTAAACGCTGCACTTCCCGCTGTAGCTATCCCCGTCTTTGCAACAGGTATATATGTAACAGTATCGGAAGGTGCGGGGAGCGGATACAACTTCAGCTGGTGGCTTTATTATAGCCTAATAGCCTTATCCCTTGCACTTCACGAGTTGGGACATCTTATTGCAGGACTGGCGTATGGGTACAATATCAGTGACACCGGAATCCTTCTTCTCGGTATTATCCCTCTCGGGGCATATGTAGCCCACGAGGATAAGAAGGATGCAACGAAAGCTGAGAAGATACAGTTTGCGTTGGCTGGAGTTGAAGTCAATCTTCTTATCGCTGGGATTTGTCTCCTTTTAGCGACGCAGTCTTATCAGTGGTCGCTGACCTTGTTCTCCGTCGCAAATGTTAACGTCATCCTTTCCGGTGTAAACCTGCTGCCGGCATCGGGACTTGATGGTGAATCAGCGTTGAGCGCAGCGTGCGGGATTGACAGCATCAGCGAAGTGGCAAGAAAATGGCTCGCCAACAAAAAGCGTCGTCAAAAGCTCCTCCGTGCCGGTTTGCCAGGATACGCTTGCTTCTGCGTTTTCTCCATTACGATGATTTCAAAGGTCATCCTTTGGCTACTTATTGGACTTGATGTCGTATCAGTCTTCTTCAATATATTCTGAGTTTTCGCAAGTATGAGAAAGGGGTGAGAGAGATGACAGAAAAGAACAGACAGACTGGAATCGTAAATAACCGAATTCCGTTTGAGCAATTTATTCGCTTGTTCGTCATAATAGAAATAGCACTTGTGTTTCTTTATGCGAAACGCTTTGCAACATTCTCTGTATATGGGAACCGTATTTGGGTTTTGGCGATTATTGTTGCCGTACTTGCCGGGGGCAGCCTTGTCCTTTCATGGAAACTGGAAAGAAACTGGATCAGCCTGATAAGCGGAACCTTGATGCCTGTGCTGGCATACGAAGCAATTAGTATGTGGAGATATTCATTGGCGATCCGAATCATGATTCTTGCCGGATGCTTCGTTTCGGTTGCCGTCGGACTCATCTGTGCCGTAAAGAGGGTGAACCAGACTAAGCGTATTCGCATCAGACGTGAAGTGTTCGTTATAAAAGCCGCCCGTGCATCTCGAGTTATCTGTTGTCTGGTGCTGTTAGGCGCTTGTATTTGCGGAAAGGTCTTGATTGCCTCACACTATACAATCAGCTACAGCGATATCGCGTATAGCCTGTCAGAATCTTATAACGACATTCCAGACTACGAGAACTCTCTTTCCGCTAACATTGCAACCGTAGCAAAGATTGATCCCGATGGAGGATGGGGATCTCTGCCTCTTGAAGAAAAGATCGAGGTATTGGAAACGATAATCCGTATTGAGTGCAGATACCTAGGAATGCGGGACTCCGCTCCCGCCTTAGAGCTGGCCTACTTGGAAGAAGGTCTACTTGGGCAGTACGATAGCGAAAAAGATGTGGTTACGCTTTCGTATAATTATGTCGTTGATTCCGAAGCGGGTGGCTACTCCGTGGTACAGGTTCTTTGCCATGAGCTTTATCACAGATACCAACACTATCAAGTGAACCTCCTTCAGGCCATCAGAGATAACGATGATACTGAAAAGTACGCCAATCTCTTGGTTTTTGATACAGCAGGAATTTACGAGGACGAGTTCAGCAGCTACATCTCGCCTGATGATGATTCCGCCATTTCGTACTATATGTACAGCTCACAAAGACTCGAGCGCGATGCTGAAAAATACGGTAATGCGTCCGTCGTTGATTACTACGAGCAGATTTGTTCATATCTAAAAACCAACTGACAAAAGACTATATTCGAAAGGAGGTTGGCATCATGAGTTATTATTCAGAACTGGCTATAAATGACGCCTATCACGAAAACCACAGTTATCCATCACCCGAATTACAGCTGAAATGGAGAATCGAGGATTTGCGGAGCAGATTGGAAGACATCTGTGCGGGAAATTATGGAATTACCGCACATTACTTTATGGGTTGCCGGTTTTCCAAAGACGACCTGGCGTACACTCCACCCGAGTACTTCTCCAGAGAATCCGATATAATGGATGCCCTTGCTATTGCCGAAGAGAGTTTGGCCGCAAGGGAAGCTGAACTGCGCGAGATCGAGAAGCGCAAAACAAACACAGTGGAGTTTAATGGGCAATTTACTATTTGGAATATTCATCAGGATGATGATTACACTTCCGTACAAACAGATGAGCTTAATCAAGCTGCTTGATTGATTCGTATCTTTCATAATATGGCCCCTGGAATCTTCTACTTGGAGTGTTAATGCAGAAGATTCGGGGGTCAAATATTATGGTCATTTTCTGGATTCAATCTTCGTTCAAGAGAATCTCCCATTTTTTAGAAACCATTTCTGCAGTAACATCCAAAAGCTGATATAGTCTGGTATTATATCTTCCAGTTTATAGAAACAGTTCATTCGAGTTCAGCAATTTCTTCTTTCATATAAAAGGACATCCCATGTGAATTGCGATCATTAGTTTCCCCACAGGGCATTCCCGCCTGTATGCCCGACAGAATGATCATCTTGTGATACCAGGTCAAAACTACCTGTTTCAGGATTGTGCTGCCATGTGAAACCCTCAGGCGTATATCCCTGCGGGGAATCCATTCTTTCCATCGCTCCAAAAGTTATGCCCTGCAGTTTTTCGGGACTATCATACATATGATCCTGAAAATCCTCTCTGCAAGCGCTGAACTGCTGGTGAAGGCTCATATCGTTCGCAGCACTTCCAAGTTCAACGTGGTGCTTGCTATCAAATTCAGGGAAAACCCCCTCGACAGATAGCCCATCGGTAAGTTCCGCTGTTCGTCTTTCAAACGAGACGCCGTTTTCAGATTCGAGGCCATCAAGAGCCATGTTGCGGGTGGTTATTGGAATAGGGTTTCCTGGGACGAATTCATCTCCATCGTAATGCCTCTCTATGTAATCGGCGGTTTTGTCAAACCCGTAAGAACGAGCATACTCTGCAGCTTTTTCTGCCTCGGATTGAATATCACTGGCATCGAATGCTGCCCCCAACGAAAAATCTGGCGTATCTCCGGTGCCAATACCTTCAGCCGTGTCAATGCTGATATCATCCGTTTCAGCGGGATCAAAATCTGCCCATTCACTCGTCTCGGGCACATCGATCCCATCAGTTTCAGAAAATTCCATCGATGTGTCATTGAATTCATTCATTCCCGTTTACTTCCTTTCCCTGATTATTCATATCTGTCAAAAGCTTTGTGACAGTCTGTGCCCCAAATGAGATACCGTTTTCCATAGAGCATTTTCTTAAGAGATGTACAGCTATGCAGCTACACTTTTTCCTGAACATAGCCGTATTCTCAGTGTTAATACGAAATGATAAAACAGACGGAATGCGGATAATGTGTGCGGCAACCTCTTCAGGAGTGCTCAACTTGAGCTGCCGCTCGGCAAATATCTGTTCTGCAAACATATTTGCTTCTTCCCGAACAGCAACTGAGCAATGGTTACACCCTGCTTTTTCGCAGAAGGCGAACGGGCAATAATCCTTGCCATGGGCAGTCAAATACTTTGTGTGTGTTTTGACTATATGCTCATCTGAAACATGCTTCAGATGTTCCTTGTCGGGCGAGTAATCCATTCTGGCGGGCAGAGCCGATCTAAGAAAACGATTCTTAAGCACGAACTCACCGGCGGACATAAGAGGAAGCACCTCACAGAGGTTGTTATCCGCTCCGATATGTTCTCTCAGCATTTCTGCCTCCTCGCCGCTTAACCGGAAAGAGATAATATTGTCAACGTTATCGAGCATTCGCCCGCCAACACGCAAAGGGGATTGATCTGAAAAGATGACGCCAACTCCGTATGCCCTAATCTCAGTAATGACGTTGATCATTAACTGTGTCATAGTGCTGTTCAGAGCTTTTTCCTCTTGTGTTGCACCCTCTCCCTGATCCAGCAAAGCGTGAGCTTCGTCAATCAAAACGATATTTCTAAGCTGGTGATCGCTCTGTCTTGTGGATTTCAAATAGGCCAGTATGCTGATGAGAGTCAAAGCTGAAACTAACGATTTTTGCTCCGGTTCAAGACTTCCCATTTCGAGAACTGCGCATCCGTTCAAAAGATCCTCCACAGACGTAGAATGTATCGTATCAAACGTGCGAGGGCACCTCTCAATCAGACTTTGAAGCCTGAAAGCGCCTCCGGACATCATATTTCCTTTTACTTCATTGCTGTAACTGGATCTGGCAATAACGCGCTTAAAGACTCGGACAAAATCAGCCATATCAAAAATGGAAACATTGCCGTCTTCACTCGTACTTATGTCTGTCCAGCCGTTCAGAGTATATGCCTCCGTAATCGCCTTTTCAAAAAGCGCCGGCAAAGGATCGGGCAAAGAAAAAGCGGCCTTAAACGCGGACAACAAACTGCTTCTGTATTCACCGAGAGGCACATCCTTTGGAACATAAAACGGGTTGATAAGCAATGGAACTACCGGTCGTTCCACAGTAAAGACCCTGCTGTTCTTCATGCCGGCGACCAAATCACGGTATTCACGTTTAACTGGTTCCAGTATCAAAACAGGAATACTGCGACTTTGGAACTGCGTTATCAGCTGCTTCAAGAGAGTGGTTTTTCCAACACCCGATTTCCCTATTACAGCGGTGTGGAGTAACAGTTGCTCGAGAGGAACAAATAACCTCTGCGACGAATATACGGATCGTCCAAGATACAGACCTTCTCTATCGTCATTAGTCAGTTGTTCGGGTAAGAGATCCACTTCAGGCATCAAAGAGAATGCATTCCTATCGATGCCGATGAAGTAGCTGCCTTGCATCGGCAGCTGAAAGATTTGTGAAATCTCATCCGATGTCCATTTGCATAGACTTGCCGCATTCGACTTCTTAAGATCGTGAGAGATTTTCCAAGGTTGGTTATAAAAGCTGTACTTCTGATACGCTGAAACAGCAATGGTCCGAAAGGCCGTCCCGTGTACGGACTGCTTTATTCTGGCGGTAACCAGTGCGGCGCTGGTTACCGTCCCTACAACGAAAAGGTTTACTTCGGCGAAAGGATTTGCGACTTTCTGTGCATAGTATTTCCATCGATCTGCCGACGCCGCAGCGAGGCTGTCACGAATATTTGGCACTACGCCATCCACTGCTTGTGAACAATGAGCAGTGTTTTTTGCGATCAGCCGACGTTCGTCATCAGACAACAGCGCAGGAATAATCTGAATACATAAGCCACAGCCGGAGCCGTCCAAAACGGAGTAGATCCGCTTCCAGTCAACACTTTCGACTACAGACGGCGATTTATATGTTTCCTGTACGCCGTATTCCTGTATGTCCTGTTTCATTAATGCCCAGACCGAGTCTGTTTCCATTTCGGAAATATGCTTTCTGTAGTTCTCAAAGGACACTTCTTCTGCTGTAAAACCAGACTGATGAAGAAGCGAAAGGATGCCTTTTTCGAGAGCTTCCTGACGGACAACACAAGCCTGTTCAGAGCTGTCGTGGGTTCTGAGCGTAAGCAAATGATGAATACGGCTGCCTGCTTTTCTTCCCGCGATTCGGAGAAGCTCAATTGCTGTTTGCCCATTTCCTGCAGAAGATAGATAGCAAGCATCTTCGCAAATCGTTTTTGCAAGCGTTAAGCTGATTTCATTGTCGTCTGAGATAGGAACTGCCTTGATGCGATATGAAGTCAGGACAAAGTATTCTCCTCCATCAAAAAACTTCTTCATATGGGTCCTCCTAAATGAACGGATTGTTTTGATAGTTCGGTACGGAGCTCATAAGCTGATTAATCACCTTGACGGGACGTGAGCTGAACACCTTGTACAGGCAGCCCGCCAGACCACCTGTACAAAGCACAGCGATAAAATAGCACTCCGTGCCAAAAAGTACTCCGGCAATGATAGAACAGAACGCGGCAGCAAAAATCCATGCAAGGATTCTTGTCTTTTGTCCGTTGAGCTCATCTCTGTGCTTCTCATAGCGCTGTCTGCCGTATCTGATCATTTCACTGGTTACGCCGTTGAGCCTTACCAGTTTATCCCACGCTTCAGAGGCGATGGTTCTATTGGCGGTATTATCCATGTCTATGTCACCAAAGTCCTGAGTTGCTGCCCGTAGGACAGCGAGATACAGTTTCTTCTCTGTGGGGTACTGGCTCATTAACGGTCTCAGAAGGACGATGGTTTGTTCCCAATTGCCGGCAGCAAGGTGACTCATGGCTTGAGAATATGTCCTGTCATACTGCATGAGTTGTTGATCTTGCTGCGGATCATAAACCGGGTGTCCACACGAGTCGCACTCCATTCTCATTCTGCTACGATTGTAGTGAAAACTGGAGCAGCCACAGCGACTACAGATGTGATCCATAGAATCACCACCTTTCTAAGGATATGATACGATTATCGATTTCTGGGAGGCAAAGGCTTGCTGGCTGTAGCCTGATGCGGCATACGCGCGGAAATGGGATTATGAGGCTGAAGACCAGTTGCACGATCGCTGTGATCCTGAACTTCACGAACCGGCTGGCTGCTCGGTTCCACAGGAATGGAAGCAGAATAGACGCCCTGTCTCTGTTGCTTCAGCGCGGCATTGATCAAAGGGATCAAAGCAATCAGGCAAACCAGAGTTGTGATTATGAGGGCAAAGACCGCCGACCTTACAGATACGTCAATTCCCAAAAGCAAGGCGGAAAGAGCAATCACAGCGGTTTCAAGGATACAACAAACGACGGAGAGTCCAGCTGCTTTGCGAAGGTTGCTGTTCCAGTACGTTACGAGGTATGCCACAGGGATTCCAACAGTGAGAAGTGTGCCGCCAATGTACACTGCGAGACGAGCTGTTGCCTCTGCAGGGGCGAGCCACCAGAAAAGAAACTGGGGGATCAAAACGATGGCCGCAAGGACGGGGATCAAAGAGTAGTTTTTGCGTGTCATTTTCATCATTCCTTTCACTTAAAATCTATAACCGCAGATGGGGCAAACGCTATTGCCACGCATCACGTTTCCGTTACACGACGGGCAACGCTTGTACCGATCAGGCATGGGCGGAGGCGATTCCGCAGATGAGGTGTTTCCCTGGGCGTCAGACGATGCGCCGCCAAACATATCCGTGTGCCGAGTCATTTCGGTCAGCGGCTCACGCAGCGCCGGAAGCATCTGTGAGAGCATCATCATCTGCATCATCATGGGAGCCATTCCGCCAGCGTTCCCGTTGGAATTACATGCTGCGCCACCAGTAGGAGCCTGCCCTCGAGAAGGAATTCCCGTCATCATTTCACCCAGAGTGCGGTTATTGACGTTACCGTTCCATACTCTTTGCAGGTTATCCAGTTCGAGATCGGTTCTGGTTTTCCCGCCAGCATACTCCTGCTCCAGGCTATAGAGTCTTTGAATCTCCGAATCAGGGACATTGATGGCTACAAGGTCAAACCGCTCCAGCTTGATACCGTACTCAGACAGACTGTTCCTTATCGTGGTGACCGCCATATTTCCGATGTGAGAGAGTCTGGTGTTGAACTCAGTGACATCGAGCTTGCCGATCTCTCTGGAAATGGCTTCTCTTATGGGAGCGAGAACCATCTGTTCAATACACGGATCGATATCTTCATCCGAAAACGCGGAGCTATAGCTTCCGACCAGTTTTGTGAGAACCTTCAGAGGATCGGAGATTGAGAAGGAAAGATTGCAAGATGCAAGCGCTTTCATTGTAAGACAGAAGCGATGCTCTCGGAAAGGAAACTCTCCAGTGCCGAGCTTGACAAACTTTGCCCTCTCCGTCGACACAAAGAATACAGACACGGTGGTTCCAGTATCGCCACGGGTCAGGATGTTGCGGAGCCTTACAAAGAAGGGATCAACGCCTGTGAAGATTTCGTATCTGCCGGAACCATAGGGGCGCGAAAGCGTACCGTTGATAGCAACGAACGCAGTGGTTCCCGGAGGGACAACCAGAATACTCCCGTTGACAATTGCGGAGTATTGTCCGCATACATCCGGCTGAATTCGGATTAAACCGTTTCCACCCGGATCTCTGATGATTGATTGGTACATAGTCTCATCTCCTTGTACTTATGATATCTATTTCACGGCCAGGTTTTTCAGAGTAGGGTGATAATAGAGCCTGTGATTTCCGCTTATATGTTCTTCTGAGAAGGCCCTTTGAGCCTCTTTCAGGCAATCTCCAGACGAGGGACGGTAACTGAAGTGGATCAGTATCGGAGATATGCCTCTCTGCAAATCCTTTTTGAGCCGCAACTTAAGATCGCTATAGGAATGAACGCACAGGCCATGATGGCTATAGTAGTTCAGTGCTTTCGATGAGCATTCGGGAACGCGGGCACATTTGAAGTCGTAATGATCGCTTGAAATCTGATTATCAGACAGGTTCAAGTAATCGAAGCGTACAATTCCTTCCTCAGTTCCATCCCAAGTGACATCACAGTGGACGGGAATCCCGTTGATCCATGCAATCGTCCAACAATGCCAGCCGTCCGTTTTGGTTCTGCCATAAACCTTGATACAGGGGATGCCGATACGACGGAAGCACAGAAGCAATAACGCGTTCTGGCCTTCACACACGCCCTCAGAGAGCAAGACCGGCCCCACAATACTGTGGTCTCTCACATCTCCGTTGTTTGTGTATGCAATGCTTTTGGCGATACGTTCGTAAACAAGCGCTTCTCGTTCAAGCATGGAAAGATCGGCCGTTCCACGAACGATCTGGAAAATTTTTTTCCGGAGCTGCTGCCTGATTCTATCAATAATCTCAGGGGCATACAGGATTGGGTACTCCAGAGTGCCGAGCCGACCTCTCCGGGTAAATTCGCTATGATATCCCAGATAGAAAAATTCTGGGTGATCGTCTCTGATCGCTTTGTATGCTGCAAAGCAATCAGACGCAGATGTTTCAGGATTACTTATAGAAAATGTCATTTTACCTGAGTAATCCCCCCGGAGAAGCTGGGCATTGATGCGGTCATAGAACACCTGGCCCTGTCGAGAGAGGAATCCTCTATAGTATTCTGAACCCAGCTTCTCCGGTATCCTCGCCATTACAAGTCACTCCCTTCTGGCCTTGGGAATCACCAGCTTGATCTTCAAGCAGCCTCTACCATCAATACGGGTGTGCAGTCTGATATCTCCAGCATAACTGCGTGTGCGAAGGCACTGACTGGCAAGACGAACGATTTCATCGGTAGGAGGAATCAGGCGCTTGTCTTCGCTAAGATCCTCCTGAGGAGCCGTGCCACGCGAAAATACAATGATTTCCGCCTCGGCAAAGTCCTTCCCGATGCTGCCCAGCATCTTCTTCCGAATCGGGTCGCACACGAAGATACAGACGGGAGACGATGCCGCACGTGCAGCGCCACTCACCTTGTCGGTTCCGCTGTAAAACACACCGAGATCGGGGTGAGTATGCCCTTCCAAAACGAACTCCGAAGGACCGCAGAGCTTGAGGAAAGGATCAACCTGGTAGCCGAAGGCATCCGTGTTGAATTTGGCTTCATTTCTCAGAAACTCCTCACGATGGTATTCCAGAAAATCGAGCCCCGGATTGTATTCTCCGTTGGGACCAAGGTTTGATGCTCCGACCGGGTTACGATTCATAGTCTGGATTTCGATGATATGGCTGATAATCGTAATCACGCTACCGTCATCATCGACCAGGAAATGCCCCATCCCGTAGAGTTTCTGCTCATAGACATTCATCGGGGATCGTCTTCCATATGAGATGATCGAGTTAAGCTCCTGTTCGGGTTCGGGAAGGATGATAACCTTGTTGCGTCCTTTGCCATGCCTTTCCTTGACATACACATCACCGCACTTGCTTTTGATGATGTCCATGGCTTTCTTAAGGCTGCATACCGGATAAGTTTTGGGCTGCGGAGGACGCCTGGTAGGCATAGGGGTATAATTGGTCACGATACTTCATCTCCTCTCAGTGGTGTCTGCCGGGAAGGGGCGGAGGTGCGGTCACAGGCTTGACTGTCACCTTGCGAGGCGGAAGAACCGTCAGTTCAGGGGCATAAAGCAGTTTGGGGTGAATTGTGGGGAAACGTTTGGCAGCAACACCATCCTTATGCCACTGTGCTACGCTACTATTTGCCATGCTTTCATATCGAGTCACACCGGGATCATGAATCATATCGCGCACAAGCTTGTCCACGACTGTAGTCAGAGAACTCGTGAAGGGAATCCAGGTGTCAATGCAGGCATTCCCGGAGCGAAAAACGTTAGGACTCGCAAGATAATGATCCGAGGCATACGAGGCCGATACGGACTTCAGCGGATAACCGGGATAGCAAATGATATCAGCCGTCATAGATTCACAGGCTTTAGGCGTAGAGTCCTCGTTTGTGGTGAGGTAATGCGAAGGCGCCTTAACCGTCACCTTAAGGTGCATCGCCTCGCCTGCTTTCGCCTGAACCCTCTGGATCGTCACATACTTGGGGTTGTATTTCCGGACGATTTCCTGGTAATCATTCTTCAAAGCCTCGGCAGAGTCTTCTTCGGTGATGGAGACTTCTCTCGTGTGACCGCATTCATCGGTATAGTTGGTTGAGTAACTCATGTTGAACCTCCTTTTTAGAGCTTATGGATTTCGTGCATTTTCAGATGATCCTCAACGAGTGCAAAGACTGTCCTCGTGAGCTTCTCAGTATCCAAGAAGTCAAGAGCTCCGTTACGCTGAATCGCCTCGATATGAGCGCCAAGAGGGTACCCCAGGTCATAGAGTGTCATTTTCTGAATTTCTTCACTGCAACCGAGGTCAAAAGCATGCAGGATCTCGCCATGAGAGAAGATCGCGCTGTTATGAGCGTGTTTTCCCTGGGCGCTACACTTATCGCACAGAAGATTGTCAAGAAAAACACGGCCCTCATGTTTCATAACCTTGATGGAGGTTCCACACGAATGGCACACATCATCCACGATAAAGCCGGCATGGACGATCTTCCTGTAATTCAGGCGATGAACGGACATCTCAAAATCCGTCGTACCGAGGATAGCAGCAATCTGATCCATTGCCTCTTTCAGGGTGACCTCCGTAACGTTACCACGAAGCCATTCGATTTTTGCAGGCGGATGGATTTCACATCCAGGACAATTGCGTTTCCGCAAAGGAAGAGAGGAGCTCAATTCCAGATGGGGATAAGCTGTATAGGTCAGTCTGCGATTCATCACAGCATCGTCCCCGATAACACTGGCTCTAAGCTGTTCAGCACTGAGATGAGCAGCCATGGAACTGGCAAGGTTTGAGGTGCGAACGATCTCACTGACACCATCAATCTGCCTGACCTGGGGTCCTGTGCAGGATGTCCTGATACTGCTGTCCTTCATCCAGCTTTCGTCAATCAGACAGCGAAGGCAGAACTCGGTGTTGTCAAGAATCACGCTCTGGGCCATCTCATCATGTGTTCCATCCATGATGATAATCGGTCTCCGCTCTTCCGGGAGCTGTCGGATCAACTCATTCAACAGTACTTTGGCGTCGAAATTATCGACTGCCGCAACTACATAATCGTAATCAGAAAACGCTTCGGGGCCGAGCTTACAAAGGTCACCGTCTATTCCATTGGAAGAGCAACCGTCATCCAAAAGTGGCTGTACCCGATCAGACGAGCATTCCGCCTTGTTTCGTCCGGCGTCTTCCGGCGTGCGAACTAAACAGCTGTGTTTCGCGGCGTTCTCAAGTGTAAAGAAATCGAAGTCCATCGCGTCAGGAGAAAGGCCCATTTTGGCGAATTTCTCCATGAGATGCGTCCCAACCGCTCCGGCACCGATAATCAGTACGCGCAGGGCATGAAACAAAGGGCGGTATTCCGGGAGTTTCAAAGCGTTATAAACGACTTTGTCCATGTTAGATCATCCTTCCTTTCTGGGCAGTCATAGCAGTTTCCCGTTGCTCTTAAACCGGTGACCTCTGGAACAGCGGTAACAGTTTTCTCCACTGTCCCAGAAGATCACCTGACGCTCACCGGGGACATTCCTTTGCTTATCAAAGGGACAACACGGGAACTGTGCGGGCTTGATTCCACGAGGGCCATTGCCGGTCTCCGAGGTTCTTCGAGTTGCATTAGCTATTGCCGACGCGGAAGAACGGCGGGGAGGCAGCGCCCTTGTAGCGGAAGAGCTGCTTGTTCTGGTTTGAGCATGGCTGACTGTTGGTGAGGGTATGCCCACATTGACCCGAGGAGGGAGCGGAGGAGGTGCATTGACTGATTTTTCTTTGCGCCCCTTTTTCGTAACACATGCGATTATGATTCCGCAAGCAGCCAAACCCAAGCCGACAAGGATGCATATTGTCACCATCATGTCAGCCCCCTTACGTTTACGCTACGCCGGCATTGTCGCTGATTGCCAGGACGTCACCCTCCTGCAGATCAAGTCCTCCTACCGTTTCATTGGTGTCGCTGGTAGATGCTCCGGTGCGCTTGTTATCGAAGAGAATCTTGCTGTCGTGCGGATTAACCCCGATATCAACGGCATATTCCTGGAGAACCTGCCCGAGAGTGTTCGTGCCGTACACAGCGGCCTGAGGATAAGTCGTGCCGGTTACCTTGTTGAGGAGATCGATCTCAAAGGCCTCCTCATCGGCAGCCACGCCTGCGTTGTCGCTGATTGCCAGTACATCGCCTTCCTGAAGGCCAAGCCCCTCAACGGTTTCATTGGTGTCGCTGGTAGATGCCCCGGTGCGCTTGTTCTCGAAAAGAATTTTGCTGTCATTGGGATTCACGCCAATGTCAACCGCATATTCCTGGAGAACCTGTCCGAGTGTGTTCGTGCCATACACGGCAGCCTGAGGATAAGTAGTGCCGGTCACCTTGTTGAGCAGATCGATCTCAAAGGCGCCTTCGGTGGCGGCAAGAGCGCCATCAATAGGATAATTTGTCATGATGTTTGTCTCCTTTTCATTATTATAATTGTTCATTGTGAGCGGTATATTTCGATCAACTATGCGATGTCTTCAACATCAGTTGTTTCTGCTCCAATATCAGCAGAAACCATTCGCAAAAATGCAGCAAAAGATTCCTGCCCATCTACGGAGTCTGTATCAATGCCCCTAGCGGCTCCATTGCCTCCAGTACCATCTTCGCGACCCGCAGAAACAGTCTCTTCGTTATCTTCGCTTGCCTCATCAGTTTCACTTTCTTCAAGACCGTCAAGGAGACTGCGCAGTCCACTGGGCAGATCCAGATCTCCACGAAGTCCCTCAAGCAGTTCTCGCAACTCGCTCGGCAGACTAGGTTCACGCACATCGAGTTCTTCCTCCGTGTAAAGAGCCTTCATGAAGACTTCGTACTCGTTGTCCAGAATATGCATGGTTCGAACGAAAATCTCGAAAGCCATCTCTCCGATGCACTCGTCGGAACTGTGAACAGGGAAATCATATTCCACATTGATGTCGCCATCGGTGTCAAGGTAGAACTTCATAAAGCGAATCTTCCGATTCAGAACATTACACGCTTCCATTATGCGGGTCCGCTTTTCCTTCGGAGTTTTGGTAATCAGACCAAAGATGCGAGCGGCAATATCATTATCGTTATCGCGTGTGATAAACTTCATCATGACGTTGGGCCCGCCATCCACAGAAAAACCCGCAACCAACTCTTCCTGTCCCTGCATGTTAAACACGCGGAATTTCGCCTCATGCTTCTCGAAAGTTTCGGCGATGAGATTGATCGCCTTGAATTCATACTTGCTCATTGTGATACTTCCTTTCCGTCTTTATTTTGCAGCAGACCGTCAGCACTTGCTCACGTCTGCAGCTTACACACTCTTTATACCATCCAGGCCCACACGCTGTAACGGGAACAACAGCATATTATCCAGGGGAAAATGCGGGCTTTGTCTCGGGTGATAATTCGGCTTCCCTCGACCAGCAAATTTGCTGGTTTCGGCCAGATGTCAACTGACTCTCATCAGGCGGGTAAAGTATCATTGAATCCAATCAAATGGATACCTTTCATAGTTTTCATGCTATACCTTTCAGACCAAGGCGAAAGCATTGACCCGCCACAGAGTTTACTCTCCCTCCGCGTTTCCCTTCAATATTCGTACTGCAATATCGACTATGACATCTCGCATGCAGTGCATATTGGGTTTACGACATCCACAATGACTACAAAAGCTATATAGCATATTGCGTTGGATTTCCCGCAAGACCAGCCAGTTTCGTCAATCACATGATGAGTATTTCACCATTCAGCAGGAATGCCAACCATACAGTTATCCCTAATGTGTTTCTCTGTAGTTCAAAGCTATGAAGGAGCATTAACATCACTTTCGATTAATTGATGTTGTTTAAATTATACTTTCAAGGCAGATTTGCTTCTAAGGAACTAATAAAATCATTCACGGGAGAAAACTCAATCGTTAGAGGGAAACTGCACGCACAATATCACTCAGAAAAATGCAAAACAATAATCGCCCGGAGCCATCCTCAATGAGAAGGTCGGTTCCGGGCTTCTTGCTATTGTCATACATTTTAATTTTGCCTTTGGCTGTTGTCAGAAGGTGTTGTCACATTTTTCTCTGCTGTTGTCGTTTTGGTCTGAAGTGTTGTCAAATTCTCCGTAGCTGTTGTCACACCTGACCACACTATTTCCGTTGTGCCGACAGCAGTTGGACATAAAGAAAGAGCCGCCGGAGAGTCCACGTTCTCCGAAAGCCCTTGATTTCAAGCCATTTTCACACTTTGGCAACAGCATTTATTTGTATCAATTCTTGGCTTTACATTTCAATATACTGTGCGGTCAAAGTCCAGTCAGGTCTTGCCGCCAAAATAGGTTTATACCAGTCCAACTGGTTGCCGAGAGCTGAAAGCTGTGCTTCGTGTTCCGTCGATACACGAGCGTATATAGCAACATCTCTCTTTTGAAAATCGGAATTTAATCCATACATTACTTATCCTCACCTTCCTGCTTTTCTTTTTTGTAACAGGTGAAATCGGCAATGCAGACATCATCCTTGTATTCCTGAAGGATGTTCCTAAATACATAGCCGGGGATTTCGCCGTCAAGATAAAGCTGCTCAATGAGTTTCAGTGCACCGAAAATATTGTTTTCTCTATCTGTATTTATGATATTCACTTTCAGGCACCTCCTCAACGATGCGATTTCTGAAATCGCACATTAGGCTTCTTCCAAATCTTGTAGTCCACACCGCGATACTGCTGGCAAATATCACAGGGGCCAAGTTCGGCTTGGAATATTTCTGCTCGTTTAATCCGATAAGCAGAATCGTTAAAATAAACACTTGCACACCGGCGGCAAAGGCATAGTTCCATGTATACAGAAGATTTCTTATAATCACGCATGATGAAGCCCTCCATTTCTGAAAACAGTGGAGGTAATACGCTCTCGAATACGCTTCATACGTCTATAAATTGATTCTACAGAGGTATGGTAGATATTCTTTGCCACCTCGGCCTGACTATAGCCGTCCCGGAAGAGTAGTGTAACCAGCTCCTTTTGCTCCGCAGTGAGTCTGGTAAGTGCAGTATACAGTGCTTGGTCTTTAATTTCTTCAATCCAGCCAAACCGGTCGACTTCCGTTAAATCCAGCGAACAGATCATTGTCTCAAAATACTTCTTATGAAGCATATTCCGACTTTCTTCTCCATCCCGCTCCTGCCCTTCAATTGATTGGACATGGGCGGCAAAGATGCGATTGCACCGGTACTCTTCCAAATCAAACAGATATATTGCGTGAATCTGCGCTTCATTCATACCAAGTAAACGGTACTGCTCGGCCTGCGCAGCCTGTTTTTTCTCAAACTTTTTTCTTTCATAACCGTCATTCCAGCTCATAATTTGATCTCCTTTGAATTTTGAATTTGTTTTTTGGATTCAAAATTCGGAGATCACGGGTATTTAGCGATGTAGCAAAGCCACTGATTCAGCATCGAAAAAGGCTTCCTTTCAGAGATTTCTCTGCCGGAAGCCCTTGGACAGTTGTTCTTGCCGAAAAAAAGAAGCCACCGGCAAGACAGAATTAGCCTGTAGCTATCTGTCTTGTCGGTGGCCTCTCATGTCTGCTTTCGCAAGTTTGGCTTAACACACCGAAGTAGTCAAAGCGTGTGACCTGATAAGGATTTCCTGTGGCCCTGTTTCAGCCCGACCTTACCGTCGTTACGCCGTATTCAATTTTTATATCTCTTTTATATCAAGACTTCTTGCCCATGTGGGGAAAACAGATCGATCGTGTCGTGCCGTCTGCCTTTCTGCACACGGACAAATTTCACCTTGCATTTTACACACTCGTACTTAATTTTTTCATCCTCACTTTTGTAACCATAGTTCAAGCTGCCACAGTTTGGGCAAAACATTGGGCGCGGTTTCCAGCTTTCTTTCATTTTGCTTCACCTCATTTCCTTACAGATATTCGCAAAATTGCGAATACTCAAGGCGAAAAATCCAATAGGATATTTAGATTAACGCGAACTCTTTCAGGCGAATTTCCATTGCCTGTTTGGATACCTCAAAGATTTCTGCCATTCTGCAGACAAAATCACTCTTAGATCTGCACACGGGGCGGAGTGCGTAGAAGCAGCGTTTGATCTGTCCATTGGGCATCAGGATGGCTTTGGCAAGATAGTTTGCCTGCCACTCAGTTGCGTCCTCATCGGTATCTTGGTTATATAAAGCGGCGGCTATTCCCGTCCCGCTAAATATACGCTTGTGTATAATGTAATGTGCCAGTTCATGAGCCAAGGTAAACCGCAGTCTGCCGTAGCATTTCTCATCCTCCAATAGCGACGCTTCAATGAGCATAGTGGCGCCTTCTACCCGCATTAGAGCGTAGTCCATGGCATCTCTGTCATAGTAGGTGGTGATTCCATTGTCATAAATCATCCTGCCAAGCTCGCGGGCATCGTTGGTGAGATACTGATACTCAATTCTCAGTCCAAAGGTCTTTTCTATAATTGCTTCTATCGGTACGGCGCAAGGCTTACCGTTGAGATACATCTCGTCGTACTGCGTCAGGGTAATGCGGGCAATAGTTTCTAGTGTCTGCGGACGATAATACAGTGTGGCCATCGGCTTGCTCCTTTCCGTCCGAAAGCTCAATCGGACTCTTTGGTAATGCGGCGAATAAAATCCTCCCATTGCTTATCCGTCACATTATTCTTCTTTGCCGTTCTGAGTGCTGCCCGGACGATGTCCTTTTCCATAATGTACTCCGGAAGATCTGCACTCACGGTGTTTCTTGATTTCGCAGCCAGGTCATACATCTCATTGGTTTCAGACTCATCCAGATGCAGTAAAGCAGGAAGCTTTTCAAGAATTTCATCGGGAACGGGACGGCGATCTTTTTCAATGTCGCAGATATATACTGCTGAATAGTCCAGCGCAATGGCAAGCTGCCGAGCTGATAACTCTTGTTCCATTCTTTTTGCAACCAAAAACCTCCCAAAGGTGTTTTCCGTATTCATAAGGCAGCTCCTTTCATGTTCACTGTTTTGCGAACGCCGTAGCTCTATTATAATCGAGCAAGCGTTCTATTTCAATAGGCCAGCGAGAATCCAAAATGAGTTGGGCGTTTTTGCGCCCAACTCATTTTCCAGAACTTATTCAAAATCCTTATTTTTCGAGGCTTTCTTCCTTCTTCTGAAGATAAAGCACTGCTTTCTATGTTTCAACTTCCGCCCGCAGTTCCTCTTCTGTCGGCAGATACAGCTTATACTTGGAGGCAAACAGTAGTTTGCTCCCATGCATTACGGGATACCGGGCGATGTTCCCGTCTGTATCAGAGCAAAGGACGATCCGATGGTCGGGCTGTCTCCTTCGCCTCGTTTCATTTCATCGTACATACGGATATACATATCCATTTGACTTACATCACCATGGGTGATCTTTTCGGTTTTTAAATCAATCAGCACGAAACATTTTAGGATGTGGTTGTAGAACACCAGATCGATATAGTAATCCAGCTTTTCGGTGTGAATGTGCTGCTGTCGTACGGCAAAGGCATAGTCCTTTCCGAGTTCCTCCAAGAACTTTTGGAGATTCGATAGAATGCTTTTTTCAAGGGCACTTTCAGTGAAATCCGTGTTGGAGGAAATTCCCAGAAATTCTGTGACGATGGGGTTCTTGATAAATTCCAGCTTTTCGTTCTGATCGTTTGTAATAGTAAATCCTCGTACCAGAGCATCTTTCTGTGTTGACTCCTGGATTATCCCACTCACGATGTAAACAATCTCATCAGATATATAACGTTTTTGATTACTGTCTAATCAAGCGCGTTTGCCAGCATGAATCGATACTCGTCAATTATCGATGTCGGTTCAATGATTCTAATATTACCGTTGAACTGAAAGACCCAAGCAAAGAAGGTCTGGCTGACGGACACCTCTGCAACCGCCGTAAAGTGTTCGTGATCTATCGGAGAAGTCTCCACTGCATCGCCAAAGCGGTCTATGATGTAGTTCATCATATCATTTTTGCAGAGCAGCGTAACCGTTTCGGTCGTACCGTCATACATATCGAATACTTGACGAGTAAACTCCGGCAGGTTGAAGTCGGTAGGCTTTTCAACTGCATCCGCAGACAAAATTCTGACTTCTTTCATTCGATCCACACGGAAAGTTCCGATTTTCTGATGCTTCTCGCTGTATCCTACGGCGTAATAATGATCTTCGTTCCACACTAAGAAGTACGGAGAGAAATCGTACCGTTTGCCATTGTTATTGGGCACTTCTCTGCGATTTTGATCGTAATGGAAGTAGCGGAAGGAAATTTGCTTTCCATAGTTGATCGCCGAATTGATGTTATCTACCAAGTAGTAAATCTGCTCATTGAACGGCTTTACCCGTTCGGAGATATACAGATTGCTTTTCAGCTCCGCCGCCTGATGGACACTGCTCATCCGAGACAGCTTTTCGATAAGCTCCGTGCTTTTCTTGGCCGTAATAAACTTGGAGGACTCCACAGCGTCAATCAGCAGCTTCAATTCTGGCAGCGTAAACAGATGACTACTCAAGGAATAGCGGTTCTCACGGCTGCGTTCCTCCTCAATGTCGATCCCAATGTCACAGAGCTTTTGAATATCGCCTGGAATGGTCTTGCGGTCGCAGGGGATGCCGCTTGCTTCTAAATATGTGAGTATATCCGCTGTTGTTGCGTAATGCTCCGCATCCGTACTTTGCCAAAGGTATTTCAGGACGTAGAGCAGTCTGCTTTTTGGCTCGGACAAATAAATACCTCCTCGATTTTATACTGATATATAAGCCGCACTACTTTTCCGATTTTACCAGTAATAGCAGCAGTCCGGATTCAGGCAGCAGTTTTTCAGTGTATAGCTTTGCCCTTTTGAGCCGGTTACTGTAACCACCTCGTCTGGTTCCAGATTCCTGACGTGTGAATAGCAGCAACGTGGGCAAACATCGGGATAAAGTTCTTCTTTTCCCTGGGCTAGTTCGTCTGGCTTGATTGGCCAATATGTCGGAGCGATCTGAAGTTGTCGCCCGGATATGCGGCGGTAGCCTTGAACCCATGCCTCGGGCCAATTTTTAGGTAATAAAATTTGTGGGGCGCCCCCCGGAAGAATTGTTCCTGTACATAATTTAACCGGTGCAACCTTGCCAACATATAACTTAATTCCAGCCGGAATAATTAGTTTCGCCTCATACATTTTCGTATTATGCCAACAGGGATCTAAGGCCAGCCGAATTTTGGCATCGATACAGGATTCGGCAAATTCTGTTGAAACATACTGTCCACCCAATCGAGCGCCTGTTGCTCTTAATGCCTCCCCCATATCATTGTTGCTTTGATATTTTCCGTATAATCGGTATACCGTAAGGGGAAGACGCGTAAGAAAAGTACCATATTGGCCATCTTTGAACGTATTTGCCTGCTCATCTTCCAACGCATCCAAATTCGCCGGTTTCAGTTTTTCATTTAAATTGTCAGCAAATTTCGAAGCAAATTCACCTGGCTGATAATGAACAATTGCATCATAGTCACAATATCTTTTCATTCGGAATACGCCTCACATACAATACCCCAACCATTATCGCAAGCATAGACAAGCACGGATCGGCCGGCAATATGTTTACATAACTCTATTACACGGCAGCAAATGTATGATTCAATCTTTCTCTTCAAAACGTGTAAACTTTGCGTTTCAAGATATAATATAGGAAACCGTTTTGGGAGGAACAAATGAAACACATTGAATTTTGGTTTACTGCCAATTCAACAAAACTCTGTCTCAAAAAACGTTAAAGCATACCGAATTGATTTGGCACAATTTGCAGAATACTGCGCCGGGAGGCGATGGACAGAACGCAGCACCATCAACGATTACATTGCCGAACTGCAAAAACAGTACAAAGTCAGAAGCACCAAACGCAAGCTTGCCACCATTAAGGCATTTTTTAACTACTTGGAATACGAAGAAATCCTCGAAAGCACCCCGTTTGCTAAGCTGCGTATCCGCTTAAACGAGCCATTCGTATTACCGCGAACCATCCCCATCGATATGATTGAAATACTATTGCGCAGCGCCTACGCTGAAAAAGACAAGTGTATGAAAAACGGGTCGCAATGGCGAGAGCGCTGTCGAGATCTCGCCGTTTTGGAGTTGCTCTTTGCTTCCGGAGTACGCATATCGGAGCTGTGTTCCTTGACTACAGACAGCATTGATTTACAAGACGGAACAATCAGAATTTATGGGAAAGGCTCCCGCGAACGGATACTTCAGATTGGGAATGCAGATGTAATGTCCGCTTTACCTTGATGAGATTACTACTTAGCCAGAGGTTTTGACCTTTTTGGATGAAACCGGGTGCGGAGGGGACGGCAGAAATGCCTCAAACTACTGTACTTTCTCACCTCCACACCCGGCGCGGGAATAATGAAATTAGGAGTCGTAATCTAGGTAATCTGTACTGCCCTGACGCGATGGTAATGAACTCAGATGTAGAGATCTATGAAATCCAGACCAGCTTAACACTTCGGTAATGAAATTAAGAGTAGTAATCTGGGAAATCCGGGCTGCTCTAACAGTGCCTCGAAGTCGTGCGATACGGTCAGGCAGTTCTGGGTACGCGTTTTAGTCCGCTCAGAGCTTTAACACGCTAACGCTTTAGTGCGTTGATTATTGGAAACCAAAACAAGCATCAAAGAGGCCTCCGCTTTCACGTGCTAACGATTTAGCGCGGTGACTTGCGTCTATGGATAGCCTGCGGTGAGGTGGGTTCGCTGACGCTAGCCCTTATCCTTTTGACTGCTCTTTGGGAAAACCGGGTGCGGAGGGGGTGCGGCGGAAATGCCGCGATCCGCCGCACTGCCTC
>OJAW01000238.1_pt1 | contig 42800 bp, 45 predicted proteins | sample 1589151 | NCBI WGS metagenome assembly OJAW01 (sample SAMN03283290) | human gut metagenome | biome: human-associated habitat; material: feces | host: Homo sapiens | place: Peru | collected 2012
CATTACTAGTATTAACTTTTCTTAACATACTCTTCTTAAAGTAATTAAACAAACTCTGTAAGATAAAAAGCACGATACAAGTAAAAACTATATACTTAAAAAGTCTCTTATTAAGTCTAAATAACAAATATCCAAATACTATAAAGCCTAACATATCAGAAAATAAAACTAACATTCCTTGTCCTACAAAATTCTTTATAATATTCAAATCTCTAAGTCTTGAAATAACTTCTCCAGTAGTACGATTTTTAAAATATAAATATGGAAGTAAGAGAAGATGTCTAAATGTTACTAATGTAATTTCTAAATCTAATGTATTAAGTATCTTAGTAAGTAATATATCTCTAAGTAAACTACTACTCTCTCTAAAGAAATATAGTATTAAAATATACAAACTAAGAAATAAAATATTATTACTAATTTTATAATTAATAGAAAACTCCAGTAAATATTTAAAATGAAATGCAGTTACTATCTGCAATATAAAGTAACAAATAGTAAGTACAACAATAAGTCCTATAAATTTGCTCTTTCTATTAATAAACTCTCTTAATATCTTCTTTAGAAATTTTACTCTATTAAATATAGGTAAAGGTTTTATTGGCTTTAAAAATATATAATTACCTGTAGATAATAATTTAAACTCTCCTATGGTAAATACTCTCTTTCCTTTAGCCGGATCCATAACTACTACTTTATTAGTACTATAGTTAATATCATATATAACTACAAAGTGCTTATAACTTTTATTAACAACTAGATGAGCAAGACAAGGTAAGTTATTTTTTTGGATTTTTGACAAGTCTCCCTTCATTCCAACTGCTTCAAAGCCAATACTTTTAGCCCCTTCAACTAAATTATAGGCCGATACTCCAGACTTATTAGTATTTGTAACTTCTCTTAAAAATTCTTTCGATACTTCCCCTCCATAATATCTAATAACTGAAAGTAAAGAACAAATACCACAATCTTTTATACCATCTTGTAACACTATCTTCATATTGACTCTTCTCAATCACCTCCTACTTTATTATTAGACAAAAATAAAAAAATTCCGAAAAAAAAGAAACAAATTTCTCTGTTTCTTCTTAGAAAGGTTGCTGTGGTACAATTATATACCCAATATAAGAAAATATTTATATGATTGAGAGACAAATATTTCTTGCACTTTCCATATCAATAATAACATAATTCTTCTCTGTAAACAAGTAATTTACTAATTTCTTTTCTAAAAATGTACAAAAGAAAAGTAATACTATCAAAGTATTAAATGATTTAAAAAGTCTCAAAAATAAGACGTAAAAGTATTAATACATAAGAAAACCCTTGTAAAACAAGGGTAATTTTTAAAATGGTGTCCGCGAGGCGACTCGAACGCCTGACCGATCGCTTAGAAGGCGATTGCTCTATCCAGCTGAGCTACGCAGACATAACTAACTGACAAATAGAATTATACAATAAATCTTTATCTCTTGCAAGTAATTTTATTACTTTTTTCTATTTATCAGTTAAATTTAATCAGTATTTATAAACATTTTCTAAAATACTAGAGTAAATATTATTCTGAAGCCTTAACTATAGCCGCATTAATCTTCTTTGTATAAGTCTTTATTGGATCATCATAATCTTTAGCAATCGTATCTTTAAATACTGTTCTAAACTTTTTACCATTATAAGTTGCTGAATTAATACCATAAATATCGAAGATAACATCTGGATCAGTAAATCTAATTGCTGTATCCGATAAATTAGCATTAGCGATTGATCCTTGTCTATTATTAATAACAGCACCAACACTACCAGTAAAGTCTGCTCCCTCTAAATTAGCACTAACAATATCCATATCAGGAATAAAACTAACTCCTGCCAACTTACAATCTCTATAATCATAATCAAATACAATATCAGGATAAATAATTGCACCCTCACTGCCGGTAAAATCTGCTCCTCTCATTTTATACAAATTCTTACCTGCTATAGGTCCTATAAATTTTACTCCTGCAAAATGACAATCTGAAAAGTTTTTAATATGGCTAGCATAAGCATCTTCTGGAGCAATCTTTTCAGGATAAAGTTCAATTTTTTCATTATCACTAGTAGAAGCCCCTCTAAAGTCTGCTCCTTTAATAATACAACCTATTAAATTTCCTTTTATTGTTGCATCCTTTAAACAACAATCCATAATTAAACTGACTTTTCCTTCACCTAATTCAATAACTGCTCCCTTACTACCTGCAAAATTACTATCATTAAGAACACCACTAGTAATTGGTGCTTTAAAAGTAACATCCGCAAAATTATTTGCTCCTCCATACCTAACATCATCACCAATAACAGCATTTTCACTTCCAGCAAATTTACAGCCTTCTAAAAAAGCAGAAGAAATCTCATCCAAAAACTTAACGCCTGAAAAATTAACATCACAATAATATCTATCATATATTTGATTAGGAACGATTCTAACCCCAGTTAATTCACTAAAATCAACACCACGTGCATAAAAGTCTTTAAAACTTACATTAGACATATCAATTTTTCGTAATACTTCTATTGGTAAAGCAAAAGATTTAGCCTCTTTTTTACCAATAGTCCTATAATTAAATAAAATCTCATCTAATTCTTGTTCTGTAAAATCATCTAATTTAATAACACCTTTAAAATGTGATAATCTTCTTAGTAAATATTTTCTTATCTTTTCAATCTTTAATTGCTTCTTTTCCTCATCACTATTAACTACTCTTACATAATCAGAATAATTATTACTAGCCACAGTCCCCATCTCTTTTTTCTTATCAATAATTGCCATAAAATTATACCTCCGTTTCTAATCCACTATTGTTTCTTAGACCCTACTACTTCAATTTTTTTAACATAAACCTTGGCAGGTTCTTCAAACTCCTTAGCAACTGTCTCATTAAACACATCACAAAAGGCTCTTTTATCATAAGTTGCAGTCTCAACTCCAGTAATAGATAAAATCTCTTTAGGATCTTTAAATCTTATTGCTGCATCAGTTAAATCTGCTACATACATTTTCTGTTGTGGTCCAGAAATAATTGCTCCTTCACTACCATTAAACTTAGTTCCTTCCAACTTCGCATCTTTAATTAAAGACTCTTTAGGAAATTTAACTCCATTTAACTTTGCATAACAATAATCTCTTTCAAAAACAGAACCAGGACATATAATTGCTCCTTCACTACCTGTAAAGTCTGTCATCCTAATTGCAAAATCACCTATAGGACCAAAAGAACCAGTAAATTTTACTCCATCAAATCTACATTCACTAACATTTCTCACAATTTGTCCATAAACTTTAGACTCTGCAAGATCAAATGGATAAATTCTAATCTTACCACCATTTTTAGCATGTGCCCCAGTAAAATCAGTTCCCGCAATATGGCAATTTTTTAATGTTCCAGATAATGTAGCATCTTTAAAACAACAATTTCTAAGTAACGTAACCTTATCAGGTCCTGTTTCAATTACTGCTTCCTTACTACCACTAAAATCAGTATCATCAAGTACAGCCTTTTTAATTGGTGCTGCAAATGTAACATCTCTAAACAGATTTCTTTTTCCAAGTTCAACACCATCACCAATAACAGCATTTTTACTGCCACCAAAGTCACACCCTTCTATATAACAATCCCTAAATTCATCTAAAAATGTAACTCCTGAGAAAACAGTATAACGAGCACTCTTATTATATAGTTTATTAGGATCTAGTCTAACACCAGTTAGTTCACTAAAACTAAAACTATAAGCATTAAAATCATCAAAACTTACATTAGACATATCAATTTTTTGTAAAACATCCATTGGTAAAGCAAATGACTTAAATGATTTAAAAGAGTTGTCATTACCATAGTTAAATAATATTTTATCTAACTCAGTAGGAGAATAATCTAATCTAACAATTCCTTCACTGGCTCTTATTACTTCAATTAATCTTTCTCTAACCTTTCCAATTATAATCTTTTCCCTTTCACGTTCACTAAAAGCAAATTCCATACAAACATTCCTCCTATATTTTGCTTTATTTTATATAAATTATTTATTAGCATTACTAACTGAATCATTAATCTTCTTCATAAAAACCTTTACTGGTTCATCAAACTCAACAGCAATTTTTTCTCTAAATATATCTGAAAATGCCCATGGTCTATCACCATACCCTGCGCTTTCTATACCAGGAATAGATAAAATTTCTTTTGGATCATCAAATTCTATTGCCACATCCTTTAGATTTGCTAGTGCTATAGATTTTTGTGGACCAGAAATAACTGCTCCTTCACTACCTGTAAAGTTAGTTCCTTCTAATTGAGACTTAGTAATTAAAGAACCATCTGCAAATTTAACACCCGTTAATTTCGTAAAACTATAGTCTTTTTCAAAAACTGCATCTGGATATAAAACTGCTCCCTCACTACCTTCAAAGTTTGCTTTCTTAATCATAAAGTTATTATAAGGCGCAAATGCTGCTGTAAATTCTACTCCCTCAAAATTACATCCTTGAAGATTCTTAAACTCAGAACCAAAAATCTTAGTAGTAGCAATTTTATTAGGATCTATTTTTATCTTACCACCATCTGCTGCTTTTGCTCCAGAAAACTCAGCACCATATATAAGACAGTTGGCAAAACTACCTTGAAGTGTTGTATCTTTCAAACGACAGTCTCCAATGTCATCGACCCAATCAGAGCCAAGTTCAATAACTGCACCCTTACTACCCGTAAAGTCAGATCCTACAATATTACCTTTCATAATTGGAGAACCAAAAGTAACATCTTTAAACACATTTCTTACTCCAAGTGTAATATCATTACCAATTATCGAATTTCCTCCTATAACAGCATTATGACTTCCTGTAAAATTACATTCTTCTATATGACCTGCTGTAAATTTATTCAAGAATGTAACTCCCTCAAAAACAGTACCCCAACAACTCTTTTTATATAATTTATTAGGATCTATTTTAACACCAGTCATCCCACTAAAATTAACATGATATGCACAGAAATTATCAAAACTTACATTAGACATATCAATCTTTCGTAAAATATCTGCTGGTAAAGCAAAACGTTTCTTAATTCTTTCCTCTTCTTCATAATCAAATAAAATCTCATCCAACTCTTCAGTAGTAAATCCTTCAAGTTTAACAGGCTTTTCTTGCTTTTCTAATACTTCAACTAATTCTTTTCTTATTCTAGTAATTATCATTTTTTTCTTTTTATCTTCATTAATAGCAATTTCCATACAACCGTACCTCCTATATTTTATATAACTTAATTATCAGAAGCAGTAACTGCCTCCTTAACTTTCTTAATTAATCTCTTTGTTGGTTCTTCAAATTCCCTAGAAATAGATTCTTTAAATGCAGAAGTAAAATCTCTACCACCATACTTTGCTGATTCAACTCCCGTCATTTGTAGCATTTCTTCTTGATTATTAAATTTTACAGCTGCATCAGTTAAATCAGCATCCGCAACAGTCTCTTGTAATCCAGAAATAACAGCACCTTTACTGCCTTTAAAACTTGTTCCTTCTAAATTAGCCGCGTTGATTATAGCATCTTTAGGAAAAAACTCAACACCATTTAGTTTTGCCCTATAGTAATTGTTCCTAAAAATAGAATGTGGATATATAAAGGCTCCTTCACTTCCCGAAAAATCTGCTCCTGTAATTACAAAATCATTTGCTGTCCCAAATCTATCAGTAAACTCTACTCCATCAAACTTACAACCACTGACATTTTTCACAAATCCTACACCCTCTCTTCTACTTATGAAATCATACACATATGTTCCATTAGAAGAAGAATTTGCCAACTCATTTGGATTAATTCTTATCCTACCACCATTCTTAGTATGAGCCCCAGTAAAATCTGCTCCCGCTATATAACATCCAAAGAAAGTTCCCCTCAATGTTGCATCTTTTAAACGACAATTTGCAACTGATGTAATTTTCTCCGGCCCAATCTCAATAACAGCCCTTTTACTACCAGAAAAATCAGATCCTACAATATCACCATTTGTAATTGTTCCTTCAAATGTAACGTCACCAAAATTATTTCTTCTACCAAGGTCAATTGTATCTAAGATAACCGCATTCTTACTTCCCGTAAAATTACAATCATCAATATGTCCCATTGAAAATTTATCTAAAAAGGTAACACCTGAAAAATTACATTCACGAATATTTGTACCACATAATTTATTAGGATCAATTCTAACCCCAGTCATTCCACTAAAATCAACTTTATTAGCATTAAAATCATCAAAACTTACATTAGACATATCAAGTTTTCTCAAAATTTCTACTGGTAAGGCAAATTCTTTCCCTCTTATATTCCTAGAGAAACATAAATAATCAAACAAAATTTCATTTAACTCATCAGTTGTAAAATTATCCAACTTAACAATATTTTCCACTCCCTCTATTGCCGAAATTAATTCCTTTCTTACATTTTCAACTATTACTTTTCTTTTCTTATCTTCATCAATAGCAATTTTCATTTTATACCTCCATCCTAATTACTGTTATTCACCAATTATAAGTTACCTAATAACCAATAAAACAACTTATCTCCTAGTAATTATTTATTATACATAAAAATCTTTCTAAAGCAAACAAAAACTAAAAAAAAGCGCTATTTCAAGCACATTTCTTAAAACATATCTAACTACTTATTATTTTTATCTATCTGATTAACAATCTCCCCATTAACTAAAAAACTAACCATCGAAACATCATAATTATCAAAAACAGAATAAGCAATACTATATAAAACCTCTTCTAAAACTTTATCATTCCCATCAAATAAGTAATCATTAAAATTCAAAAACATAATATCATCTTTTTCTTCATACTCAATCAAAGAAACATTACTATTTAAAAAACTCATCAAATTACTTTCATATATATAACTACTTGCTAACTCCTCAACTATAATATTAACTTTATCTCTCTCATCATTAACATACTTAGTAACTGGTACATAATACAAATTATCATTAATATTTTCTAAATAATATATAACTACTTTATTAATATTATTAAACGAAGTAATATCATAATTCTTATTTATCCCAATACTTTTATCTAATATCTTATTAATTTTCTCTTTCGAATTAGGATACTCTTCTAACCTCTTCCCTTCTACTAAAATACTAACTCCCAAAAAATCATCTAAATCCATTACACTATATACAATAGCCGTAATCATACTCTTTTCTTTTTCTTCACTAACTTTAAGTAATTCTTTAGAAAAATCTATTGTTACGTACTTATTCCCAACCATTACATTATTAACAACTGTACCTTTAGGTATAACTTTACTTAATCCATCTGTAAAACTACTAGAACTTCCTTCAATTAAATTATTAAGTAATTTCAATAGTCTCTCTTCAACACTAGATCCATCTAATAGTACTCTATCTTGTACTAATAACCCATCTTCATTAAGTAAATAAATAACATTAGTCTTAAGCCCTGCTATTTCTTCTATTTCTAAATTAGTTCTCAATACATTATCATTCTTATAATTAGTAATAGTAAATACACTAAGTAAAATAAAAAGTGTCAACGTAGTTAAAAATATCTTTCTTATAGCCTTAGTTCTAAGCACAAATATCACCTAAAAAAGTATATGAAAAAACGTGCTTATTTAGCACGTTATAATGATAATTCTTTAAGTTTTAATAATTCAACAACAGCCCCTGCTCTACCATTAACACCTAACTTTTGCATTACATTAGAAATATGATTTCTAACTGTTTTTTCACTTATACCAAGTTCACTTGCTATTTCTTTGGTACTTTTATTAACTATTAAAAGCTCAAAGACTGACTTTTCTCTAGCCGTTAATATTGTACTAGCCATTTTTACTTCACCTAGAGTATTGTATGAAAAAATTCTTAATTGTTGTATGTATTTACCTAATTAACTCTTTTGAAATTTAACAGTCGTAAACATTTTATTTTTATAAGACTTCTGTACTAATCTCATAATATTATTAGCCAAAGTACTATCATGTTTAGAAGCAATACAAACTACATTAGCATTACTATTATCTATCTTAACAAAACAATTATTATCATATGTTTTCTTTATCTCTTTTTCTATTGCTTCTTCCTTACCTTGTAATTCATTTAAATATTTAAGTTGTTCATAAGCATTATTCTTCTCTTCTGATGTACTCTTATCATTTGTTAATAACTCTTGTAAAACATCCATCTCATTTTGTCTTTCTTCTTCTAAACTAACTCTCATCGCAACTAATGATGAAGTCTCTTCTATCTTCGTAGTCTTATTATTTTTCTCTTCTACTTTTTTATCACTATTTTTATTTGACACCAATAGATCATTAGGCATTGTAATATAATATACACTAAGTACTAGTATTAAACTAAATAATGTTAAAAACCATAGACTTTGTTTACTCATAACATGAATTCCTCCTTGTTCTAATAAATTATATGAATATAAAAAAAGAATATGAAAAATATTCAATTCATATTCTTTTATAAATGTATTTATATAATGTATTTTACTCTTTAATTATATAAGGTTTATCGGCTGTACCATTTCCACTAGTAACCTTATTTTCAAAAGCAAGAGAAATTGAAGGACGAATTCCTATGTCATTGAGTTTATAATATGTAGTAATTGATACTTTTTTGAACGAAGCATAGATAAATGCAACATTACTCGAGAAAGCACTAGGTGTCATCAACCAATAATCACTACCAGAATATAGATAAAAATTACTATTATTTACCTTGTAAACTCCACCAGCCAACATTACTTCATCAACGGTCAATAATCCAATTGGATAAGTCAGCATGCCATTTCCACCAGTAAGCTTTGAGACACTAAAAGCATCTCTTATCATGTTAGTACACTCTAAACTAGGCTTATTATTTTTAACCCTATTATCGGAACTATAATATGAGGAGATGCCGGCTTCATCCTTACCAAGTAAAGAACCACCAGCAAGTGTTCGATCGTTACACCAAAGTGTATCCTCGATTCTCTCTGTATAAGATAATAGATTTGTCTCGTACCAAGTATCAACATCTTGTTTTATTTTTGACGAGTTAACATTAGCATACATTTTTTCCTTAGCAGAATCTAAATTGTCACCATTTGAAAATACCAAATAATAATAGCCATTTTTGCCGACAGTTCCAACTACAAAGCTTGGAATATAATAAACATTAGTACACTCTGTTGTAGTAGTTAAACATGTATAATGATATTTTTCAGACAAAGTGGTACTTTCTTCTCCCCAAGCTTTTTTAGAAATATATGTATCAAGCAAAGTGTATTTTGAGCCGTCCCAAGAAACATCATTACCATAAACTTTGCCGTACGATCGTGTATATTCAATTTCTATATCACTCCTGGTTATCCACCTTATATCATCACAAGTAATACTAGAAAAGTCCGCACACGCATAATAGTTTTTATAGTTGCTATATGTATTGTACCAATCTGTCATTTGAACTGTAATAATATCATTCAAAGTATAAGTACCATCATTATTATTGACTATACTTTTTCCTAGTGTCATAGTTTGTGTAGTGGGATCAATTGCACCATTGGATAGTGGCAATGCAAATAAATAATAATCATTTACAGCAACTACATAATATACAGTTGAGCAAGCCTTATAATAAGAATCAAAACATGTATAGTACCCTATATAATTACTAGAATTATCAGAAAAATCTTTTTTTTCTGGATTGGTTAGTATATAAGTTGCACTAGGACGAGTAACAGAATCACCATAATAATAATATTTACTATCGCTCAGTGATTTTTTTATTAAAATTTTTTTGCTACCATTTGCAGTAAAAAATTTGGGAGTATATATTGTTCCATACATATAGCTGCCACCAGATGGTGTATAGCCATTAGTAAATTCGTCGTAGTCATCTTTACCTATTTGTGTTGCATCTTCAAAATTGTTACACTTTTTAACACTATTTCCACTGGCTATATCTACCGAGAAAGTTACAGAATCAGTTCCTTTAGAACCAGAAACATCTTTAGTATATTTAACCATTATTACATTAGACTCAGTCAGTTCTCCTAGTGATATGGTGCCACTATTAGTACCAGAATCAACTTTTAGTTCAACACCATCTTTATAAAAGTATGCCTTATCCAATCTTTCTTCAGATGAAACAGAATATGTCAATCTGTATATTCCTGACTCAGAAACAGAAAATGATATAGTACCAGTTTTAGAATGAGTTTTATTAGTACTTATCCATTTATTTGTTTCTGTATCATATGTATATGGATAAGTTTCATCATTGGAAATATTGATATATTTATCTTGTTTTATAGATGTAATATTCTCATAATCTTCAATAGGATTTCCATTATAAATTAACTTAACACCACCAGTACTTGTAGTTCTAACCATCTTCCAACAAAAACCTGCAAATAGCACATTATTATTATCAATATTTCCTCGATAATAATATACTGGATATTTATCATTCTCTGTTCCGTTTAATGTATAAACCCCAGAATTATCATCAGTTGGAACCACAGAAAAATCAACATCTGTATCTAAGCCTATTGTACTACCCGCTACTAGCTCATATAGTGTTGGTCCTTCATAGACAGTCCCATTCATCGACTTTTCCAAACTAACATTCTTCCATATAGCTTTTATTACTACATTAGACTCTGGCATTACAAATTGATCATTACTTACTTTTTCTACATCAGTTACTACTTTCCATTCTTTAAACTGATAACCCATACATGTAGGAGTACTATCATCTAATCTAACTGTATCAAATACCGAATAAACTTTAGAACTAGGTACATTGGATACTACACATCCTGCTGGAGTATTAGGATCATATGTAACTACATAGTTATCTTTTAATACTGGAGTCTTAGTAGTTTCTTCTAAGGTATTAATAGAGGCAATCTGATAATTAACATTAGTACCAGTATTAGTTTGATATACTCCACCTCTACCTACTACGTCATCATTTAAATTTATATCAAATGTTAATTCAGCATCTAAACCTGTTTTAAAACCATTTAAATTCCAAATCACTTGATTATTTTTAATACTAGCATTACCAAAACTAGTAGTTATATCTCCTATATCATCTAAATTAAAATAGTCCGTATCAATATAATCAGTTAATACTAAATTATCATATCCGGCTGGAGCAATACTTGCTTTATATAAGAACTCATTTAATGTCTTAGTACTAGCAATATACTGAATATCAGTTACATTCTTAATACCATCTAATATAGAGTTTCCTAATTCATACTGAATACCATTAATATTTAAATATTCATACTTATCTTTTAATAATTTATATTCTCCTACTTCACTAGGAGTCTCAATTGTAGGTAGACCATCAGTTAAAAATAATACTACACAATCTCTATTATCTTCTTTTAAATAACTACTTAATACTTCGTCTACCTTTACTAAAGCCTGATAATAATTAGTTTCACCCGTTGCTACTAAACTATTTATACTACCTTCTAATAAACTACTATCATCAGTAAACTCTGTAACAATATTAGCCGTATCATTAAAAGTAATAAGTGAAATCTTATTACCTTTAGGTATTGTATCACTAATAAGTCCTAAAACATCAGTTTGTAATTGAGTTAACTTATCTTTAACCATACTGCCAGATGTATCTAATACTAAAATAACATCTGTATTATCAGCATTCTTTTTCTCAATGGTTTCAAGTTTTATATTAAGTCTTGCTTTTCCCTTAGAAATCCATTTAGCAGACTTAGTATACTTCCAAGAACCTTCTACTTTACTAGCATTATCCAAAGTAGTCGATTGTACTATAACACTAGAAACAGGCTCTAAAACAGCAAAAGAACTAAATAAAAATACAACGAAAAGAAATATAAAAATAATAAAACTTAATAAAAACTTTTTATCATTTAAAAATTTAAAATCAAATTTTATCTTTTTATTTACTTTCATCATCTCACCATCTTTACTCTTATATCACTATATATTATACAATATTTTACCACATGAAAAAAGTATGAATTCATTTTTTCATACTTTATCTTCTACTTATCATATTCTAAAAGTCTACTAACTGCTCTCATTAAACCTAACTTACCATATTGATAAGTAAGTCCCCCTTGCATATAAGCAATATAAGGCTCTCTTACTGGTCCATCACAAGAAAGTTCTATTGATGATCCTTGTGTAAATGATCCAGATGCCATAATAATCTGACTATCATATCCTGGCATATCACTAGGTTCAACTACTGCATTAGAATCAATTGCCGAAGCTTCTTGTATACCTCTCGTAAACTCAATTAACTTATCAGGATCTCTAAATATAATATTTTGTACAATATCTACTCTCTCATCATTATATTTAGGTTCAACATCATACCCTAACTCACTCATAACTCTACTTGTAAGAACAGCAGTCTTTAAAGAAGATGCAACTACACTAGGAGCCATATATAATCCTTGTAAAAATTGCTTATTCATATTCATACTAGGTCCAACTTCTTTGCCACATCCAGGAACAGTTAACCTCTCAGCACAAAGACTAACTAAATCACGTCTACCAGCAATATACGCTCCATTAGAAGCAATGCCTCCACCTAAATTCTTAATTAAAGACCCTACAAATATATCAGAACCTACACTAAAAGGTTCAGTCTCACTAACAAATTCACAGTAACAATTATCAACCATTATAATTACATCTTTATCAATATTCTGCATCATTTTATCAAACAAGTCAAAACCTTCCATAGTATACGCTCTTAACGGGTCATCTTGAGCATATCCACGAAGACCAATTCCCTCTCTTAAATGAGACATGGTATTAATATGTTCAGTCCAATAACGGTCAATTATATTTAAAACTATAACTTTCTCAAATTCATCAGTTACTTCTTTTGGTAACCCTTTAATTTTCTCTTCATACTCTTCAACAATTATAGTATAAATAGTCTCAATTAACTCATCAACATTTTTATTAACATCATTTATATTTAAAGTCTTCTTAAATAAGTTTTCGTTTGCATATTCAACTATTTCTTCAACATCAGTTTCATTTAAATGTCCCTCTGGGAAAGTATGAGCTTGAACTAAGTCAGTAACATGTTCATGAATAGAATTCAAAACAGCATCATGAATAGATTCATTATCAAGTATTTCATTTCTCTTACCATACATAATTTCTCTTTGATTATTCATAACATCATCATATTGAAGAAGTTGTTTTCTTATATCAAAGTTATTACCTTCAACACGTGATTGTGCAGTTGCGATGGCATTAGTAAACATTTTACTTTTTATTGGTTGATCTTCATCAAATCCTAATGATTGAAGCATTCCTTTTACTCTATCCGTACCAAATCTTACCATCAAATCATCTTCCATAGATACATAGAATTGAGTAAATCCAGGATCTCCCTGACGACCAGAACGTCCACGTAACTGATTATCTATACGACGTGACTCATGACGTTCAGTACCAAGTACACATAAACCGCCAAGTTCTTTTACTCCCTCACCTAATTTAATATCGGTACCACGTCCAGCCATATTAGTAGCAATTGTAACTGATTTTGCTTCTCCAGCTTTTGCGATTATTTCAGCTTCACGCGCATGATTCTTAGCATTTAATACTTCATGAGGTATTTTCTTCTTTCTCAACATAGAACTAATTAATTCATTAGTTTCAATAGCAATTGTACCAACTAAGACTGGTTGACCTTTTTGATATCTAGCTTCTATTTCATTAATTAAAGCTTTATATTTGCCTGATTTTGTAGAGTAAACTAAATCTGGTTCATCGTCCCTAATTACTTCTTTATTGGTTGGAATTTGTATAACAAACATATTATAAATGTTTCTAAATTCCTCTTCTTCTGTTTTAGCAGTACCTGTCATACCAGATAATTTTTTATACATTCTGAATAAATTCTGGAAAGTTATAGTAGCAAGTGTTTTAGTTTCCTGTTGAATTTGAACTCCCTCTTTTGCTTCTATAGCTTGATGTAATCCATCACTAAATGCACGACCCTTCATTAAACGTCCAGTGAATTGATCAACTATTACAACTTCACCATCTTGTACAACATAGTCAACATCATTTCTCATACCATAATTTGCTTTTAAAGCTTGATTAATATGGTGAACAACATTTGTATTTTCTATATCATAAAGATTATTAAAACCGAAACTTTTTTCAGCTTTCTTTACACCTTCTTCTGTTAAAGTTACCGCCTTAGTTTTTTCATCATATAAATAATCATCATCTGCTTTTAATCTCTTTACAAATGAGTCAGCATCTCTATAAAGATTATTACTTTTTACTTCTCCACCAGAAATAATAAGTGGGGTTCTAGCTTCATCAATTAATACAGAGTCAACCTCATCTATAATTGCAAAATTAAGTCCTCTTTGTACTCTATTTTCTTTTTTTACAACCATATTATCTCTTAAGTAATCAAATCCAAGTTCATTATTAGTTGTATACAAGATATCACAATCATATTGTTCTTTTTTCTCTTTTGGAGATAAACTTCTAAGGTTAGTTCCGACAGTTAAACCTAGGAATCTATGAATATTACCCATCCAATTTGCATCACGATCAGCAAGATACTCATTAACTGTTACAATATGAACACCTTCACCAGTTAATGCATTTAAGTATGCTGGCATTACTGAAGTAAGTGTTTTACCTTCACCAGTTTTCATCTCAGCAATATTACCAAAATGAATTGCTAAAGCACCTAGTAATTGCACATAATAAGGTTTTTCTCCAATCACCCTAAAACAAGCTTCTCTTGCAGTAGCAAATGCCTCTACTAATATATCATCTAGAGTCTCTCCATCTTTTAATCTATTTCTAAATTCATCTGTTTTTGCCTTTAATTCATAATCAGACATTTTAGAATATTCATCTGATAATGCATCAATTTTATCTGCTATATCAGAAAATCTTTTTAATTCTTTATATTCATGATCAAACAATTTCTTTAAAAAGTTCATACCATCATCTCCTGTAACTTCTATTGTAACAAAAAAAAGAGAATTTTTAAAGAAAAATTCCCATTTTAATACATTTTATTCGGTTTCTATAACACCATAATTTCCATCTTCTCTTTTATAAACCAAAGTTGGTTTAGAAGATGTTGCATCTTTAAATAAGTAAAAACTATGTCCAAGAAGTTCCATTTGAATAATTGCCTCTTCTTCACTCATAGGTTTAACTTCTATTGTTTTACGTTTAACTACTTTATTATCTTCATCATCTATATCTTCAACATAATCTATAGCAATGTCTCTTTCCTTAATCTTTTTTGACTGAAGCTTAGTTTTGTTCTTTCTAATTTGTCTTTCTATTTTATCAACAACAACATCAATAGCAGCATATAAATCCTCTTTAGATTCTTCAGCTCTTAGAATGAACTTTTTAAGTGGGATTGTAACTTCTACTTTTTGTTCATGATTTTTTACTTTAACTACAACTGTCGCTCTAACATTATCATAATCTTCAATATATTTTTCAAGTTTAGAAAGTTTATCCTTTAAATAATCATTAATAGCTTGAGTAACTTTAATTTTATCTCCTCTAATTACAATTTCCATATCATCATCCTCCTATAATTATAATAGCACAAAAAAAAGAAAAAAGCCACCTATTTTGCGGGAGTAGCTTCTTTGATAACAACAACATCTAGAGCTTGATAACCTTTTGGAGTTTCTACTAGGTTGAATTCTACATATTGTCCTTCAGTTAAAGTTTTATAACCATCAAGTTTAATGGCAGAATAATGAACAAAAATGTCTTCGTTTTCTTTGTATTCGATAAATCCATAACCTTTTTCGTTGTTGAACCACTTAACACGGCCTTTCACTTTACTCACACACCTCACCTTCCTATCTGTTTAAATTCACAACGTGTACAAGCAAAACAATAGCTTTGTCCGTTCATATGTGTGACACAAGTGTATCAGAAAACACACCCGCTTTTTGTCGTTTTCTGTAAAAGGTAAGAAGTTTGACTTTTTTGGTAATTTGTTAATTTATAGTAAACTTATCGTCGACATATTTTGACAAATTTTTCAAATAAAAGATTTTTAAATTTAAAATTTTTAATTATGCTATACTTTAAACAGTTAAGAAAGAGGTCACTATGAAAGAAAAATTCTTAAATGATTCTGTAAATCTTATAACAAGATACAATAATACTTATACAGAAGATGATATTGATAAAATCAAATATGGATTGGAAGGATTATACCTAACAGTTACTAAATTAATAATAATAGTCTTAATATCAATAATCTTAGGAATATTTAAAGAATTAATTCTAGTACTTATATTTTTTAACATAATAAGATATCCCGCATTTGGAGTTCATGCAGATAAAAGTATAATATGTTTAATTACATCAACAACAATGATTATAGGACTAACATTTATAATGATAAATACAATGCTTCCAATAACAAATAAAATTGTAATATCTATATTATGCTTTATAGATTACTTGTTATTTGCGCCAGCAGATACAATAAAAAGGCCACTTACAAATGCAAAGAAAAGAAAATATAGAAAAATAGCTTCATGTATTGTTGTATTAATCTATATAGCACTAATATTTATCATAAAAGATAGGTTATTAAGTAACATTATTCTAACAGCTTTAGTTATAGAAGGAATACTAATAAATCCATATATGTACAAGCTGTTAGGAATGCCATACGATAACTATAAAAAATCTGTTTAAAATACGGCCGGCGTGTTTTAATATAAAAGTCTATAAGGAGGAAACTATGAAAAAACTATTATCAATTGGTTTAGCTGCCATTGCACTACTTGCTTCTACTGCTTCTTCAGTTGGATGTATGTGGATAATAATTGATGAACCAAAAGCTCTTAAAAACATGGACTAATTAAAACAAAAAAGAAAGATGCACGTATGCATCTTTTTTTAGTTTATTATTATTCTTTCAATATAGTAATCTTTAACAACTGAATTAGAAGCAGAAAACTTTTTGTTATGAAGCAACATCTTTTTAGCTAGATAAGTCCCACGTCCATGTCCCTTACCTTTTGATGTAAAACCTTTTTTACCGATCATTTTAACCTTAGACTCATCTATATTGGCCGAATTAGATATAACAATATTAACAGTATCTTTAATTTTATATATTTCAAGTGCAACATTTTTCTTTTCTGTATCTAATGCTGCATCCATTGCATTATCCATATAAATACCAACTAATCTTGAAAGTTGTTTGATATCTTCCAAAGATAAACCTTTAATAACAGATGCAGTATCCGGACTAACAGTTATCAAAACGTTTAAATTTTTCTTAGCTGCACAAGCAAGTTTATAATGCAACAAGCCTTTTAAGCCACACTTAGGTAAGTTTTTCAATTCAGTATTCCATTTTGCATCATCTGGACATTCATCAACTAATGAATCAATATAATCTTTAATCTTTTTATTATTAGTCATACTCCTAATTACAGAAAGTTGATTCTTATATTCATGAATATTCATTTGTTCATTATCAAGAGATTCTTCCATAGTCTGAACATATTCATATAAGTCATCAAATTTTTCATTTAATCCAATATATCTATCTTTATCTCTAAAATGGCTAAACATGAATAATATAAATACAACTTCAATCGCAAGACTAAGCCAAAATCCCCAACTATTAATTGGTTCTTTAGAAATTGAATAACATAGCATACTAGATGTTATTATCCAAAATATACATACAAAAATTGTTTCAAACCTAGTATAATTATCCATTTTAATAAAAATATTTTTAATAATCTTTTTAACAAAAGGAATCAACGAGATGAGATTTATCATAATTCCAATAAGTAAATTTGAAAATAACATTGTTACTCCAAAAACCCTTACAATGCTTTCATTAAGAAAGGAATACAAAAATACATAAAGCAACGCTTCAGAAAAGAATGAAAAAAGCATAACATATATTGATAAAAGTAATGATTGAAAAAATGAAATCTTAAATATATACTTATAGCCAATTATCAAAAAGCAAAAGTTAAGAAGTGTAGTATATGATCTATAATCACTGGTATAAATCAATAGATTAGTTATGCATAATCCTAATATAATTAAAATGTTTTTAACTGAGTAAATTTTCTCCTCTGAATCAATCAAATTCTTTATAACAAAGAATCCACTTATTGGCATAACTAATGCAATCAAAAACTTAATTATTAACTCTAGCATACTTTCTTAATCCTTTCTTCATATTTCTAGATATTAAATAAGTGTATTCTCCATTTTTAAATACTAATTTATTTTCAGCAATTATAAATTCTTTTATAAAATCACTATTGGCAATACAACTTCTACTTGTTTTAATAAATCTAGAATCCAAAAGCTCATACATATCATTTAAACTTTTATTTATATATTGGTCACCATAAGTTGTTTTAATTATACATCTTTTACTATCCTGTTCTTTTTCAATATAAATAATATGTCTAAATTCAATATTTTTCATGATGTAATTATATTCAAATCTTAAACTTTTTCTACGATTGTCATAATGCTTCATCGCAATCTCAAGAGTATCCCTAATTTTATCCTCACAATCATAAACCTTGTTTATAAAATCTAACAAATATAATCTAGTGCCTAAAGCTTCATATCTATATTCACCAAAAGCAGTAATAATTATAATAATAGAAATCCAATCATCTTGTTCTTCTCTAATTCTTCTTGCGACATTAAGTCCGGAATTAGTATCAGTTTGAATATCTAAAAGATAAATTTTAAAACAAGTTTCATCATACATTGCTTGAAAAAACTCTTCAGTATAATCACTAAAATCTGTAATTTTATAATCAACATCATAATTCATCATAAAATTATCGACAAGCTTTTTCTCACGCATTAAAAAATTTTCATTATCATCGCATATAATAAAGTTAATCATAATATCACCTTATGAAAAAAGAGAAACTATTTTTTTCTCTTTTTTAGCATTCCTTTTTTTTCAATATCTTTTACTTTACTACTCATCTTTTCAGATATTATTCCTGTATTCAATGCAAACCAAAGAACCATGAAAAATAGTATTATATATATAATTTTTGCTCGCCCAGAATCTCTTAATACATATAGAATAGAAGCAAGTGAAAAAAGTCCGTTTATAGCATACACAATAAGAACTGTTGTTCTTTGTGAAAAATTCATTTTTAAAAATTGATGATGCATATGTTCCTTATCCGCAGTAAATATTGGTTGACCTTTAAGCATCCTTCTAATAATTGCGAACAGAGTATCCAGTATAGGAATTGCAAGAATCATAAGCGGAACTAAAAGAGATGTTAACATAGTACCTTTAAATCCTAATAGAGCTACTATTGATATAATAAATCCCATAAACATAGATCCACTATCACCTGCAAATATTTTTGCCGGATAAAAATTATGGAGTAGGAAGCCAAGTGTTGAACCCAGCATAATAAATCCAATTATTGCTACTAAACTTCCTAGTCTTCCCTGGAAAAAGCAAATTATTCCAATTGTTATAAAAAATATAGAAGTGATTCCACCACACAGTCCATCCATTCCATCAATCAGATTCATGATATTAATACATCCAACTATAAATAACAATGTAATTGGATAAGCAAAGAACCCAAATTGAAGATCAAGACCAAATAGAGTTGCATGATTAAGAAGTATCTGACCATAAAATACAATTACCGCAGCCGCAGCAATCTGACCGATTAATTTATGATAAAATTTGATAGGCCTAATATCATCAATTATTCCAGTCATAACAATTATAAAACTACCAATTAAAACTGAATTCATTTGAATACTATTAATTCCAAATAACATATATCCAAATAAAAATCCCAAGAAAATTCCGAGTCCACCCAATTTCGGCATTGGTTTAGTATGAATATGTCTTGTTCTAGGAATATCCATAGCTCCAATATAATTAGCTATCTTAGCCATAAAAGGCATAATAAGCGCAGTAAACACAAAAGTCACTGAAACCATCAGCAATATATAATCAATATCTTTACTAATCATTTTGATCACTCCAAGACAATTATATCACAAATCTCATATACTAAAAGAAAAAACTGTCATTTTGACAGTTTATTTATCAATTAAATCTAAATTTGTAAGCATTATTCCACAGCCCTCAGCAACACATGTGAGTGGACTCTCAGAAATAAAAACCGGTACTTTTAGTTCTTGTTCAAACAATTCTGGCATTCCTTTAACCAATGCACCACCACCAGTTAAGACAATACCTTTATCCACAATATCTGCGGATAATTCTGGTGGAGTCTTTTCAAGTACCTCTTTTGCCTTTTTTACTATTTCCATAGCAAGTGGATAAAGAGCTTCTTCAATTTCTTTTTCAGTTATCTCTATTGTATATGGAAGACCCTTACTAAGATTTCTACCTTTAATTTCCATCTTATTATCAGAATCTCCATTATAAACAGCACCAAGCTTAAACTTAACATCCTCTGCGGTCCTATCCCCAATTAAAAGTTTATGCTTATCTTTAACATAATCAATAATTGCAAGATCAAATGAATTACCCGCAACTTTTAAAGATTGACTAGTTACAATACCGCCTAATGATAACACAGCAATATCAGTAGTACCTCCCCCAATATCAATAACCATATTACCACTAGGTTTAGAAATATCCATACCAGCCCCTATTGCAGCAACCTTAGGTTCTTCTTCAACAAAAACTTTTCTTGCCCCTAATCTTTCTGCAGCCTCTTTAATAGCATTTTTCTCAACTGCAGTTATATTAGAAGGACAACAAATTAAAATTCTAGGTCTTGATAAAATACCTCTACCTTTAATTCTTTTAATAAAATTATTAAGCATAACTTCGGTATACTCAAAGTCCGCAATTACACCATCTTTTAGAGGTTTAATAGCTTTTACTTTACCAGGTGTTCTTCCTAACATCTCACTTGCTTCTGTACCAACAGCTAATACGTTTTTTGTTTCAGTATCAACGGCAACTACACTTGGCTCATTAAGAACTATTCCATTACCTTTTACATAAATCAAAACATTTGCTGTTCCTAAATCTATACCTATATCTTTCATAATATCTCCCCTATTTAGCATATTTTTGTCTTGTAGCTTCTCCACCATTGATATGTCTAATACTTAAGTGGTTACCAAAAATATTAGCTATTTTTTCAAATAAACTAATATCCAGTTCAAAAAGTCTCTCATGAAGATCTTTATGGACAGTACTCTTAGATACTCCAAATACCTTAGCTGTATCTCTAATATTATTATTAGTTTTTAAAACAAAATTTGCTTCATCAATTATTCTTTTCATAATCTTTTTATTCATATTTACCTACTTTCAGTAAAGTATATATTGACATAAAAAAATTATGAATTTAAAAAGGCAAAATGCCTATTTAAAATCAGAAATTTTTTTGTTATAGCAATCTTCAGGATTAACAACTTGGCCTTTTACATATAATTCAAAATGTAAATGGTTACCCAAATCTTTATTAATTTTTGAATTACCACTTTTACCAATTTTAGAGCCCTGTTTAACTGTATCTCCTTGTTTAACACTAACTTCGCCTAAACTTTGATAAACACTTATTATATTTCCATCATGTTTAACTTCAACAGTCTTACCAGCAAGTTCATTATCTTCTACTTTAGTTACAGTACCATCGTAAATACTAACAACATCAAATTGATTATCTAAAATATAATCTACCCCAGAATTTTGAATATAGCTATTCTCATAAAAAATAATAGCATTTTGTTGTTGAGTACCTTCATCTCTATAATCATAGAAATATCTACCGATCGCTACATCTTTAGCAGTATAAGGTTTAACTATTACTTTTTCTACTGATGCAACTGGAGTATCATTTGTCCAAATACCATTTGAAACATAATTGATTTTTTCTTCCTCATTAACAGATTTCATATTAGCAAATGTTGCAAAAGTAGATATTACAAGTATTGCAACTAATGCCACATATATAGATGGCATAACAAATCTCTTTAACTTTCTTTTCTTTTCCATTTCTTTCACCTCATTATCATTTTGCACAACAAGGTGATTTTTTATACAAATTTTTTACAATATTTGAGTTGAAGTAAAAAAGTCATATAAAAAATTTGTAACTAAATATATCATAGAAATTCCAAGTAAAAAGTAAAAAATTGTTGCCTGAGCAACTTTATTTTTTTTAAAAATTTTATTAATATTAATTGAGTCAAAAGCCCAAATAACTATAACCGAAACTATTATATATAGAAAAAATTTAACACTCATTATACTTTCCATCCTCATAATCTTCTATTTTCTTAATTCGTCTTACATGTTTTTCTAAATTTGAAAAATCTGTGGATAAAAATTTATCAACTATATCTTTTGCTCTATATCTTGGCATATCACCATTGATTGCCATTACATTAGCATCATTATCAAACCTTGTTGCATAAGCTTCTTTAACATTTGAAAGTTTAGCACAACGAATTCCTTTTACTTTATTACATGCGATGCTTATTCCAATACCACTACCACAAATAGCAATACCAAAATCAACTTCTTTATTAACAACTCCATTACACAATTTAAAAGCAAAATCAGGGTAATCAACAGAATAAACTGTGTCAGATCCATAATCTATTACTTCATATCCTCTACTTTTTAAATATTTAACTAATTCATTTTTTAAATTATATCCTCTATGATCATTTGCAAGTCCAATCTTCATGAAAACACCTCTTTATATTCTAATTATACAAATAATATAACATGCAACCAATAAACTTTCAACTTTAAAAAGAAAAAAGCAACTTATAAAAATTAAGCTGCTTTGTTTTCTTCTTTACTAGAAAAACCATATTTTCTATTAAACTTATCTACTGTACCTGCATGAGATGCTCTACTTTGTTTACCAGTATAAAATGGATGACATTGTGAACAAACTTCAACGTGGAATTCATCTTTAGTAGATTTAGCAGTAAATTCTGCACCACAAGCACAAATAAATTTAGTATCCTTATATTCTGGATGAATACCTGCTTTCATTCTAATCTCTCCTCCCGCCATGACTAATTCAAGTCATAGTAATTAATTGCTAATATAGTATATCAAGATATTTTTAGTTTTGCAACATTTTTTTAATTTATGCTATTTTTTACTATATTAAATATTTCTCTATAACCAAGTTCAGTTGGATATATACTATTAGGATTAGGTAGATATTCTAATTTATTATTAAACACATTATATAAATCTATAAATTTAACATTATGCTTTTTACAAATTTCTAAAATGAGCGAATTTAATTTTTTAATATAATAATCAATATCAGATTTATAAGTATTCAAGTACTGATATGGATTATAAAAGCCTATTACTATAACATCAGATTTTGCATATTTTCTAATTGTTGTTAAAGCATCATCATAATTATTTGCAATATATAAAATTTCCTTTTCTAAAAGAGTTTTATTTTCTAATACAGTTCCAATATTATTTATACTAAATATTTTAATTAAATCATTAAAACCAATACTTATAGTTACTAAGTCAGATTCTCTTAAAACACTTCTTATATTAACATTAGAATCATTATGCATTACTCTCTTATTAACTGCAATATCACTAATAACATCAGAAATCCTATAGTCAGTATCAGTAAACTCATTAATATAATCTTTGAGATTATTTTCTTTTTTTAAATACTCAGATAAATAGTCTGAATAGCCATAACCAACTTCTCCATATGGATTAATACCCTTAGATAATCCATCACCTAAAGTAACATAATTAATTTTATTATTAGATGCCACTCTATATATTAAAAAAGTTGTTATAACTATACAAACATAAAAAATTATCTTTCTAACTTTCATATCATCGCTCCAAAAAAAAAGAATAATATCACTATTAAACTATATTTCTATTATTCTAATTTTAGCACCTATATCAGTTAGTTTTTCAACTATGTTTTCATATCCCCTTAAAATATGTTCAGCATTAGTAACAGTAGTTTCCCCATCAGCTATTAACCCAGCACATACCATTGCAGCTCCCGCCCTTAAATCAGTTGCGGTAACCACAGTACCAGATAATTTAGAAGGTCCACAAACAAAAGCTTTAGTACCACTAATATTAATATCTGCACCCATTTTTTGTAATTCTTTAACATGCATCAATCTATTTTCATAAATAGTCTCTTCTACTATAGACTTTCCATTACATTGTGTAAGTAAAACAGAAAATGGTTGTTGTAAGTCTGTTGGAAAGCCTGGAAAAACCAAAGTTTTAATATTAACCGGTTTATAATTTTCTCCACTACTTATAATTGCATAATCAACGCCTAATTCAAGGGGTACACCCATATCAATAAACTTAGAAGTTAATGCCTCTAAATGTTCAGGAATTATATTATCTATTTTAACTTTCTCCCCCATTAATGCAGCAATTATCATATAAGTACCTGCCTCAATTCTATCAGGAATTACTTCATGAAAACATCCAGATAGCTTTGAAACACCAGTAATTTTAATTTCACTAGTACCTGCGCCCGATATTTTAGCACCCATATTGTTTAAAAATGTAGCAACATTTACTATTTCAGGTTCTTTAGCAGCATTATCAATAGTAGTTACACCCTCAGCTCTAACAGCAGCCAACATAATGTTTATTGTTGCACCAACAGACGCAATATCCAAATATATATTTGCACCCTTTAACTTATCAGCATGAACAATATAAACATTATCTGTCTGAGTAATTTTAGCTCCTAATGCTTCAAAACCCTTTAAATGTAAATTAATAGGTCTAGCACCTATAGAACATCCACCAGGAAAAGACATTTCAACATGCCTATATTTACCCAAAAGTGCTCCCATAAAATAATAAGAAGCCCTAAGTTTTTGTGCCATACTAGTAGGAATAGGTCTATTAACCGATGGTTTTGGATCTATTACAATACTCTCACTTGCTCTTTTAACATCAGCACCTAAGTACTCTAATATATCACTTAAAGCATCAATATCTGTAATTTCTGGTACATTACAAATAGTAACAACATCATCTGAAAGTATTGCTGCCGGTATTAATGCAACTGAACTATTTTTTGCACCACTTACTCTAACTGTCCCTTTTAATTTTCTTCCACCTTGAATTTTTAATGCTTTCACATTACCACCACCATTATATTTTATTACAAACGCCTAAATGATTGCCTAAATATTAGACAATATTCTAACTTTTTCTCTTACAATTCTTTTAATTGCTTCTTCTCCACTTGAAATTATTTTTCTAGGATCATAAACATCATTATTTAAATTCAAATAACTTCTTACCTCACTTGCCCATGCAACCTGTAGTTCAGTATTAATATTAATCTTACAAGTACCACATTCTACAGCACGTAGTAAATCTCTATCACTAATACCAGTACCGCCATGTAAAACTAATGGAATACCAGTTTTAATAGAGATTTCCTTCATTCTATCGAAATTCAAATTAGCTTGTCCATTATACAAACCATGCACACTTCCAAGGGCAGGCGCTAAAGAATCTACTCCAGTACTAGATACTAAAAGTATAGAATCATCAACACTAGCATATAAAGGCTCATTAGATTCAACCAAATTAGTATAAATTGGACCAACCTCAGCTTCTACACTAACACCTTTAGGATGAGCATACTCTACAACTTTTTTAGTTATAGATATATTTTCCGAAATAGGTAATCTTGATGCATCTATCATAACAGAACAAAACCCAGCTTCAATTGCACTAACGCATGAGGAAAAACTTTTTCCATGATCCAAATGAAGACATACAGGAATAACTATATCCAAGTCTTTAATCAAGCCCTGAACCATCATAGAAACTGTATTAAATCCTCCCATATATTTAACAGCTCCTTCACTTACTCCAAGTATAACAGGAACATGTAAGCTATTACACTCTTCAAGTATATATTTAGTCCACTCCAAATTATTAATATTAAATTGAATAACTGCATACTTATTTGCTTTAGCATCATTTAATATATCTTTGGCGCTTACTAACATACACTTCACTCTCCTATTTAATTCTAACAATTAAAACACTCATAGTCAATAAAATTGCCTTAAAAGATATAGAATAACCCCAAAATCATTAAAATAACCGCACCCAAAAACACTGCATATTTACCAAACTTGTCATTTAAAAATTTTCCAAATTTTAACCCAATATAAGTGAATGAAAAACTAACCAAAGAAAAAATAAAATATCCTAAAAGAGGATAATTAGTAATCATTGATATACCAAGTCCAACAGAAAAACTATCCAGACTAACAGAAAAACCAAATATTAAAAAAGCTCCTATTTTATCAAGCGGCATTACTTCATCATCACCAATAAACATTTCTAAAGCAATTAAAATAAATATTATTCCCACAACAATATCAGGATTAAATGGCAACTTTGATAATACTATACTACCTATTAAATTACCTAAAAAAGGCATAACAAAATGAAAAAGACCAACTATTATACTTAATAGCCAAATTTTTTTCTTTGTTAAGCCAATCGTACCATATACTATCGATAATGAAAAAGTATCCATACTAAGACCAATCGCAACTAAAAAAAGAGTAAACAGATTAAACATAATTTCACCTAATTAATAATACTATGTCTAATCTTAAATAATTCTAAAAATATTTATCAAGTACCTCTTTTATAAATGATTTATACTCAACATTTTCCATATCCTCTTCTTCTTCATCCATTAAACATAAAGGAGGAAACAAAACACACCACCAATTTTTACCTTGACCCTCTCCTAATGTAATAACTAATGATTCATAATAACCATCATCATAAGTTATTCCTTTGTACTCTTTAATAGGAAAATAATTAAGTCCATAATTAACATTAAAATTTATATTACTATTATTTCTTTTTAACTCTGTTTTAACGGTATATTCAACATCACTCAAATTTTTATTTAAAACATTTCTTGCTTGATCTATAGTTTTAACATCCTTTAACATTTCACTCAATTGACTTTGTATAGATCTTTTAACATTACCTTTTAATTTTTGATCCTCTATTGAATCACTAGGAGCAATTACTCTAATTCTAATAGAATCATTTGGTATAACTATTTCCTCAGTAGTATTATTCTCTGTTATAACTATAATTCCTATTACAACTGCGACTAAAATCATCATTACTTTTTTCATTTTCTTCACCTATTAAATAATGAAGTAGTTTATAAAATTTTATACAAAAAAATAAATAACTAAAATTTTAGCTATTTATTAGTTACAAAAATCATTCTATCTCTACCAGATAAATCTTTAACACAATTAACCACTGCATCAGGTAAAGATTTTTTAATTATAGCAGTAACTGCATCTTTTTGCGTACACCCAATTTCTAAAGCGATTAAATATTTATCATTGATTACATTTTTTATTTTACTAAAAATTTGTCTATAAGAATCCATTCCATCTTCACCAGAATAAAGTGCCAAATGAGGTTCATTATTTTTAACGATATCCTCTATTTCTTCGTCTGTTGCAATATATGGAGGATTACTTATAACAACATCATACTTATCATTAACATAATCAAGCATATTCCCTTTTAAAACATTAATAGAGACATTAAGCCTTTTCGCATTTTCTCTTGTAACATCAAGTGCAGCATCACTTATATCTAAACAAGTAACCTTAGCATTTTCTAACTCTTTAGCAAGAGTAATACCAATTGCGCCACTTCCGCATCCAACATCAATTATTTTAACCTCGCCAGAAAAATTTGCTTTTATATATCTAATTGTATTATCAACTAATTCTTCGGTTTCAAATCTGGGTATTAAAACATTTTGATTAACTATAAAATTATATTTATAGAAATCAACATCACCAACTATATATTGAACAGGAATACCTCTTTTTAATTCTAAAATAGCAGTATCCATATCTTTATTTTTTAAATACTTTTTTAAATACTTTATTTCATCTTCCATTTTCTTATACTCTTGATTATTCTTCGCCTTCAAGTTTTCTTTTTTGATCCTCAGTTATTAAAGCTTCAATTATAGGTTCTAAATCACCTTCCATAACTCTATCCAATTGCATAATAGTAAATCCAATACGATGATCTGTAATTCTATTTTGCGGATAGTTATACGTTCTTATTTTTTCAGATCTATCTCCAGTACCAATCTTACTTCTTCTTTCACTACCAAGCTCTTCTTCTTGCTTTCTTAAAGTCTCTTCATATATTCTTGCCTTTAATACTTTTAGGGCTTGTTCCCTATTTTGAATTTGACTTCTTTCATTTTGACAAGTAACCACTATTCCAGTTGGGATATGTGTCATTCTAACAGCGGAATCAGTAGTATTTACACCTTGTCCCCCACATCCACTACTTCTATAAATATCAACTCTAATATCACTTGGTTTTACTTCTATATCGATATCTTCAACTTCAGGCATTACTAATACAGTCGCAGTTGATGTATGAATTCTTCCTTGTGTTTCAGTAACAGGTACTCTTTGAACCCTATGAGCACCACTTTCATATTTCAACTTAGAATAAACGTTTTTACCCTTAACCATAAAGCTTATTAAAGAAAAGCCACCACCCTCTGAGTACTCTTCATTCATAACTTCTATTTTCCAGCCTTGCTTTTCAGCATATTTTAAATACATTCTGTATAAGTCACCAGCAAAGATATTAGCTTCATCTCCACCAGCAGCACCTCTTATTTCAACTATAACATTTTTACCATCATTAGGATCTTTTGGTATTAATAAAATTTCTATTTCTTTTTCTAGGGCTTCTTTTTCACTTTCTAATGCAGGGATTTCTTCTTTAGCAAATTCTGCAAGTTCAGGATCCTTAAGCATTTCCTTAGATTCCTCTAAATCATCTAACACTTTTTTATACTTTTTATAACAATTAACTGTATCTTCTAAATCAGAAATCTCTTTTGATATTTCTCTAGTTAATTTTATATTTGATAAGTTTTCAGGATCTAAAAGTTGCTTGTTTAATTCTTCATATCGCTTATTAATTATTTCAAGTCTTTCTATCACAAATATCATTCCTCTCTTTAAAACACTAACATTATATCATAAAATCATTTTTTATCAAAAAAAGACTTACTTAAAAGTCTATTCATCCATTCCAAGTTCATCTTCATCTAAGATAACTAAATCTTTAAGATCATCATCAGACTCATCATCATAGTCATCATCATTATCCATATCATAATTATCTTCATTATCATCTTCTACTTCATCTTTATTCTTAGAAGTTGCTTCTTCCATATCAAGTTCATCATCTTCATCTATAACATTTACTATCTTATCTGAAGTATGTCTAGTTCTTAAATCCCATTTCCCATCTTCAAGCAAAATAAATCTCTTGTCTGTAGATAACATAGTATAATAATCACCAATTTTATTATCAAATACACTACTAGGAAGTTTTAATAACTTAACTATTTTTTTAAACAATTCAGCAGTGTTTTCAGCACCATATTCCTCTAGAAGTAAATTTGTTATGTCCTTATATGATAATAATTCTAAATCTTCTTTTTTCATATCTTTAATACTCATATACATCCTCCTACGGTTTACATTATATGCTTTATATAAATATTTGTTATGACAAACAAATCATATACTTTTATATCATTAAATTAAGACAAAAGCAACATCTTTTTTTACAAATTTATAATTTCCACTCTATAATAAATTTTATTAGTATTATCTACTACATATTCTACCTCAAATAATTTATCTGTTTTATTAAGTTTTATTCTTTTAAATTCAAGGGTAAAACTAGCTTTTTGAGCAATTAAATCAACACTCATTACTTCATTATTAAAATCAAATGTAATACAACTATCACTATCGTATCTTTTTAAAATATTATTATTAAAATCAATACAAGTTTTTGTCTTATTATCATCGTAAATTAGTGTATTCTTATTTTTATTTAATATACCATGAGTTTCAAATTTTATCTTTTCATCATTATTTTCTAATTCAACTCTCAATAAAACCATTTTAACACCTCTTTATTTATTGATAATATATCATAAAATTATCTTTTAGCACATAATATATTTATTTTTCTTCATAATAAAAATAGTAATTATGGAGGAAAGATATGTTCAAGAAATTTTTTAAATATACATTATTTTTAACACTTTTAATAGGGTCATTATTTCTTTGTGGATATGGATACTCCAAATTATCAAATAAACTTGAAATTAAAAGTGCAAATAACATTTCAATGTATGATAATACAAATGAAGTTTTTTTTCAAGGAAATGGAACTAGTAAATGGGTTAATCTAAATGATATATCAAAAAATGTAATAAATGCGACTATTTCAACAGAAGATAAAAAATTTTATAAACACTTTGGATTTGATTTCTTGAGGATTGCGAAAGCAAGTTTTGTAAATATTAAAAATAGAAAAACAATGCAAGGAGCTTCAACTATTTCACAACAATATGTTAAAAATTTATATTTAGATTTTAATAAAACATGGGAAAGAAAATGGAATGAAATGTGGCTTACATTAAATGTAGAAATGCATTATTCAAAAGATGAAATACTAGAAGGATACCTAAACACTATCAATTATGGACATGGAATGTATGGGATAGAGAAAGCAGCCAATTACTATTTTAATAAAAGTTCAAAAGATCTCTCATTAGCAGAAGCTACAATGTTAGTAGGAATACCAAAATCTCCCTCTAATTTTTCACCATTAGTAAATCCAACACTAGCAAAGAAAAGACAAACTATAATACTAGAAGGTATGGTTAAAAATGGTTATATCACAGAAGAAGAAAAAGAAAACGCTATAAATGAAGAATTAAGTTTTTATGGAAAGGAATCACAAGACTCATTATCTAGTGTAATGTATTATAAAGATGCGGTAATAAAGGAATTAGAAAACATTAAAAGTATTCCAACCTCATTTTTAGATACTGGTGGATTAAAAGTATATACAACCCTAGATTTAAATGCACAAAGGTCACTTGAAGATTCGGTAAGTAAAAATCTAAAAGGTAAATCTCTACAAACCGCCGCAATAACTATGAATCCAGAAAATGGAGAAATACTTGGATTAATTGGCGGTGTAGATTATTCAAAATCAGGATTCAATAGAGCAACTAACTCCATAAGACAAGTAGGTTCAACAATGAAAACATTCCTATATTATGCAGCACTTGAAAATGGATTTACACCAAGTACAGCATTTACAAGTGAGCAAACTACATTTACATTCTCAAATAAACAATCATATTCACCTAAAAATGCAAACGAAGTATACGGAAACATTCCAATATCACTAGCAACAGCAATATCATATTCAGACAATATATATGCAGTTAAAACTCATATGTTTTTAGGCGAAGATACCCTTGTTAATATGGCAAAAAGACTAGGAATCACCGCAAAATTAAGTGCAAATCCATCTCTACCACTTGGTACAAATGAAATAAATATAATAGAAATGACTTCTGCCTATGCAACATTTGCAAATGAAGGATATAAAGTAACACCACATCTAATCAAAAAAGTAGAAGACCAAAACGGTAATGTACTATATGAATATAAAGAAGAAAAAGAAATGATTCTAAATAGTAGCCTAACTTATATATTAAATGAATTATTAACAACCACATACGATAAATCATTTATTGATTATAACTATCCAACAATTTTATCTCTAGCAGCAAAAATGAGTAGAAAATATGCGGTAAAGTCAGGTACAACTGCAACCGATTTATGGACAATTGGATATACCCCACAAGCAATCACATCAGTTTGGGTAGGATATGACGAAAATAAAGAAATTTCAAGTAAAGAATATCAATGTGCAAAAAACATATGGATAGATACAATGGAGGCATATTTAAAAGATAAAGAAAAGACTTGGTATACCAAGCCTAATAATGTAGTAGGATATTTAGTTGATCCAATAAGTGGTAAACCAGCAAATGAAGAATCAAAACATAAGAAGATATTATATTACCTAAAAGGAACTGAACCAACTGGAAATGAAATGGTTTTTGATGAAATTAAAAATCAAGAATAGTTGCTTCATCACCATTTTTTAAAAAACATGCATTCGCATCATCAAGATCAAGATGTAATTCAAAAACACCATCTTCACTTTCTTTAATATAAACATCATAAAGTATAGATTTTTTAATATTACCAACCTCTACTTTAACATAATCTACATTAGTAAGTCCTAAATTATCTCTATCACTTTTATTAATATGTATATGGCGAGTCGCAATAATACAAGATTTTCTTACAATGCTCCCCATAGGACCAATAATAGTTATTTCATTCGCATCAGTTAAATCACCCGAATTTCTTATTGGAGGATTAATTCCCAAAAAATAACTATCTGTCTTAGAAATTTCAACCTGTGTATAATTTCTAAATGGACCTAAAACTCTAACATTTTCAATATAATTTTTATCTGTTTTTATAGTTACTTTAGAAGAAGACGCAAATTGTCCTTTTTGGACTAAATCACGTTCTTTTTTTATTGTCTCATTTCCAAACAATAAAACATAATCATCATGTGTTAAATGCACATGCCTATTTGAAACACCTATTTTAACTTTCATATAATCACTCTCAAAAAGATTATAACATATCCAACTATAAAATTCATATAATATATTGTAATTTTAGAAAGGATTTGATAAAAATGAATAATGATTTTTTTAGACAAACACCATATAACCCATCATATATACCGCAGGAAAGCACAACTCCACCAATATCAGGAGGAAATAATGAAAATATTGATACATATAAATATACTGAAACAATCATAAATGAAAACATAGGTAAAAAAGCTACTGTATATATGTCGTTCGCTGACTCAATAGAATGGAGAGACAAAGTTTTTGTTGGAAAAGTAGAAAGCGCAGGGAGAGACTACGTATTGTTAAGAACAGACAATAATAAACAACTTCTATTATGGAGTATATATATTAATTTTATAGAATTTGAATAATTAACTTTTACCTTTTTAAACTTCATGATATAATACAGATAATAGAGGTGATTAAATGATATACATATATATTGGAATTGGGATTGTATTTATTGCCGCATTAATATTAATACTACTTAAAAATGAAAAAGATGAAATAGATAGTATACTAGTTAAAATAGATGAATCTGAAGACAATATTGATATACTTCTTGAAAAAAAATTAAAAATTTTAAGTGATGTATCAAAAACAATTAATGAAAAAGAAGAAGATAAAATCTTAACAAATATAGGCAAAATCAAAAATAAGACCCTAGATTCATTTGGATTATATAAAGAATTAAATAAAAATAATAAAGAGCTAAATGATTTTATTGAAGGATATGAGTATGTTCTGCCTGATGAAGAAGACAAAATGATGAAAGATTTATATAATACAAACATAGAAATTAAAGCATTACTAAAATTCTACAATAAGAATGTAGAACTATATAACAAAATCATTAGTAAATTTTCAAGATTATTATTAAGAATAATTAAAAGATATTCAAAAAAAGAAGTATTTGAAATAGAAGATGAAGTAGAATTTGAAATCTTAAAAGAAAAAAATTGATGATAGAAATATCATCATTTTATTTGCCAATCTATAGGTTTTTGCCCAGTTTTAGTTAAAAACTCATTTGTCCTAGAAAAAGGTCTACTTCCAAAAAAGCCATTATATGCAGAAAACGGAGATGGATGAGCAGATTCTATAATTAAATGAATTGGATTAGTTATTAAACTTTTTTTACTTCTAGCAAAGCTACCCCATAAAATAAATACTATTGGAGTAGTTTTTTCATTTAATTTTTCTATTACAGAATCAGTAAAGCGTTCCCATCCAATATTTTTGTGCGAAGCAGGCTTATTAGCTTCAACTGTTAAAACTGTATTTAAAAGTAATACTCCTTCACTACACCACTTAGAAAGACTTCCATAAGGGGGAACTTCACATCCTAAATCCGAATTCAATTCCTTGAATATATTTTGTAATGAAGGCGGTTTAGATACACCAACTTTTACAGAAAAAGATAAACCCTCTGCCTGATTAACACCATGATATGGATCCTGTCCTAATATAACAACTTTAGTATCTTTGTAAGAAGTTTTTCTAAATGCATTAAATATTTCACTTTGTTTTGGGTAAATAGTTTTTTTACTATATTCATCTTCCACTTTTTTTAACAGTTCCACAAAATACTCTTTATTAATTTCATCTTTTAATATAAAATCCCAATCATTACCAAGCATATTATCACTCCTATATATATTATATCAAATTATTCTGTCTTTTTAAACTTATAGTAATCATGAACAATTTCTTTTCTTAATCTAAACAATGAATACATATTTATTACCGCAAGTATCGCAACTAAAATATCTACAGTTCCCCAGATAATATGTGATTTAACAATACTACCAACAAATAATAGTACTGCGACAACACATTTAAGAACATATATATGCCAATTTTTAATGTTTTTAATTAAATACTTTAAATTACATTCCCCATAATAATAACCAGCCACTATAGTTGAATATGCAAGCATAATAACTAATAAAACTAAAACAAAAGAACCTGCATTACCAAGATGATAATTTAGTGCATAACTAGTAAGTTCTATTCCATTCATATTATCAAAATTTAAAGAAGTATAATTAGAAGTTAATATTATTAATGCAGTAGAAGTACATACAATAAAAACAGTAAAATATATTCCTAAAATCTGTAGTAACCCTAGACTAACTTTATCTGTAGTTTTAGTACAAGAAGATGCAATCGCACCTGTCCCAAGGCCTGCTTCAGTCGCAAAAGTTCCTCTTTGGATTCCAATTATAAATGTTGGTATAAAAGAAGATACAAAACTTTTAATATTAAATGCACCTTTAATTATACTAATAAGTACTTGAGGAATAACTTCATAATTTAAAACAATAACAATTATACTTAAAAGTATATATACAATACCCATTATAGGAACTAATTTACTAGTAATACTAACTATTCTATCTATTCCCCTCATTATAGAAATAAAAGAAATAATAGTAAGTACGACTGCAATACTAACTATAGAAAAACCATATAATTGATTTATTGAGACCGCAATAGTATTAGCCTGTATAGACATAAAACCAACTAAATAAGCAAGTATTACCAAAAGAGCATATGAAAAAGCAAGACCATTATCATGAAGTCCTGACTTAATATAAAAAGCTGGACCACCTTTATAATTATATCCATCAGGCAATTGATATTTTGCCCCTAAATATGTCTCACAATAAGCATTTATCGATGTAATTATACAAGCAATCCACATCCAAAAAACACTACCAGGTCCACCGATATATATAGCAAGAGCCACTCCCGCTAAAGAACCCACACCAATCCTAGCCGCAAGAGAAACAGTTAAACTTTTAAAAGGTGAAATACCATTTTCAGTTGATTTAAGCCCCTTAAATAAAGAAAAAAATTTTAATTGTGGAAATTTTAATTTTACACTAAAATAAAGCCCACCACCTAATAAAACAACCAATGCAACGCCCCATAAAACAGCATTAATTAATTTAATCATTATCTCACCTAATAAAGTGTATGCTTTTTTTAATATTTATATTTTTTTTACGTATAATTTTATGAATCATTTATTAAGGAGGATAATTATGTTAAATGATGTTGATTATGTACAAGAATCAATCGCTATAAATTTATATTATTTAAGAACATTAAGAGAATTTTGCCTAAATATACAAACTTCACTAATACCATTTCAAACGGCATATATAAAAGAAGCAGAATCAATTGCACTAGAATGCGAAGCCCTTGGAAGTCAAATAACATCTTTCGCAAGTGGATTAGTAAGTAGTGATGCATTAGATTATCAAATATATGTAACAAACTACACACTAGAATGTGAAGAACTTACAGAAAAATTATTTAATGTTCAAATAAATACAGATATAACAAAAAAGGAACTAGAACTAAAACCAGGAAATCCCACCTCAGTATCAAGTGAATTAAAAAAAACAATGGAAGATATAAATAATGAAGCATATAATCTCGCAGATAGATTTGTAACACTATCAAGAAAAGTATTAGATGGAATGACAAGTAATGAAATCTTTTCATATTCATATATAACACTAACTGAATTTATGATATATGACACAGAACTATTTAAAACAGGATTAGAAAGATTAATAAAACAAACTCAGATAGATCCATCAAGTGTAGTAAACTATGAGTTCTACTTTAACAATTCAATGAGAACAATTGCAGTATTTATAAAGAAATTAGTAGACCCTAAAAACAGTCAAATATCAAATGAAGCAAGTTGGTTCGAAAATGAATTTACTAAAAGAGAAGAAGCATACAAAGTAACCGCTTTAACTCCTGAAAACCAAAAAATTCTTACAGAAAAAGAATCTATATTAGTAGGAGAATTCCATAATTTTATGGAAAAATGTATAAGAGAATTACTAACTAGAAATGCATACTTTATAATAGAACCTATATTTTTAGATAATATGTATACACAAATCAACTTTTTTCAATATATACTAAATTATAATAAGAAAAATCAATAACAAATTATTTTAAAAGAGAACTAATTTGTGCAATTACACGTTCTGGATTTTCTAGGAATTTCTCATATAAATTACTATCGTTTTTTAAAGCATTAATAATCTTTAAATCATCATCAGATAGATTAACGACTTTATTATCAGATTTATTACATTCAATTTCCATTCCTATAAGCCATAAAAAATCAACTTCAAGGAATTCAGCAATTTTAATTAAAACATCAAGTGGCGGAATACGTTTTCCTTTTTCATAAGCACACACTTCACCTTTTGATAGATAAATGTTTTTCCCAAGCTCTTCTTGAGTTAGACCAAGTTCATTACGTTTTTCCTTTAATCTCTTTTTAAAAATAACCATATACTACCTCTTTCGAGTTAATTATATGTAAATTTTAAAGATATTTGTTTAAAGTTAACCAAGAGTGAATTATAAAAAATAAATATCCACAACTCTGTGGATATTTTATTTGTGGTACTTCTCATTATTTAAAATTTTAAAACTTCTATAAACCTGTTCCAACAATATAACTCTAAACAACTGATGAGGAAATGTCATCTTAGAAAAAGATAGCTTAAACTTAGAAAGAGCTTTTATTTCATCACTAATGCCATAGGACCCGCCAATTATAAAAGTAATATTACTATTATGTATAAATATTTCATCTATTTTTGATGCAAATTCAATAGAAGTTAATTGCTTTCCATCTATTTCTAAAGTGATTATATAATCTTTAGTATTAATATGCTTTAATATTAATTCCTTCTCCTTCTCAAGAGCAATCTTTTCATTATCAACATTAGAATCATTAACTTCAATTATTTGAATATTACTATATTTAGAAATTCTTTTAGAGTATTCCATAACTGCATCTACTAAATATTTTTCTTTTAATTTACCAACACAAATTACCTTAATCATTATACCTCCACCATTTCTAATGAGATATATTGATCAGTTAAAATAATATTATCATGATTAAAATTAATCTCATCTAATTTATCAGTGACTGTTTTAAGAGCTAATTCTTTTGTATTATTATGTTCACTTATATGTGCAAGAAATATATACTTTGTTCTACTTCCAACAAGCTTAAGTAATATATTAGCAGTTGCTTCATTAGATAAGTGTCCCTTATCACTAAGAATTCTTTGCTTAAGAATGAATGGATAAGGACCATTCATAAGCATAACTTCATCATGGTTAGCCTCAATTATATATACATCTTTGTTTTTAATTCTAGGAAAATATCTTTTATTTAAATACCCTGTATCAGTAATATATACAAGTTCATGTTCATTATATTTAATAATATAACAATTACAACTAACATCATGAGAAAGTGGCAATACATCTATTAAAACATCTCTAAACATAAAATATTCGTCTATAATATGACCCCTAGGAACATCAATAGTTTTAGTTATATCATTAAAAACTTCTTCAGTAGTATATAAAGTTATATTGGTCCTTTTTAATAAGGTGGCTAATCCTTTAATATGATCAGCATGACTATGAGTTATTAATATAATATCAATATCATTAACATCAACATTGATGCTAGAAAGAGAATTCTTTATTTGAAGAAAACTTATTCCAGCATCAATCAATATTTTAGTAGATCCACATTCTATATAAGTAGAGTTCCCTTTAGATCCACTAGCTAATACTTTTATTCTCATCTGTACAACGACATTGGATTTATAGCGGAACTAGCTCTCAAATATGGTACACCACGCCATACACCAAAATGTAAGTGAGTACCAGTCGCAAATCCAGAATGTCCCATTCTACCAATTTGTTGACCAATAGTAACTATATCTCCTTTTTTAACAAGTAAAGCAGACATATGAGCATACTCTGTATAATAACCATTATTATGATTTATAATTATATAAATACCATTTGTGTGTTTGCTAGCAGCTTCTGTGACAACTCCATCATTTGCGGCATAAATTGGTGAGCCATATCCAGTACCACTGATATCAAGACCTTTATGTATTTTACCCCAACGCCATCCATAGTTACTTGTAATTTGATATGGAGTTTTAGTAGGCCATGCCCAGCCACCTGCTCCAACTGAACCAACACTTATTGTTCCTTTACCACGAGCAACAATTTTATTAACAGTAGGCTCAATTTCATTAGATTCTACAACAACTGCACTAACAACCTCACCATTAGCTTTCTTTATCTTTTTAGTAACCCTATTCTTACCATTATGGCCTTCTTGTTTTACTCTTTCTACACCAACCATCATATTATCATCATAAACAACTTCTGTTTTATATTTATCAACTTCATCTTCAACAACATGGTCTTCTTCAATTAATTTAAATGCTGGTCTAGCTGCCCCAAGAGAAACAACCTGTCCAGGATATAAAAGGTTATCACTACTATTAAATTCAGTATTTGCAATTAAAAATTCTTCAACTGATAATTTATTATTATAAGCAACCTGTTCAATTGTGTCCCCTGCTTTAACCTTATAGGTTTTTTGTTCATCTAGAGTACCAAATAATAAGTATTTACTTAATAAATCACTATCTGTAAATATTCTATCATCAACAGAAATTTTATTTTTCTTAATAGTCATTTCATTTTGGATATAAACATTTTCAATTATTCTACCAGTATCAGTTATCTTAGATTGTTCCTTATTAACATATGCCTCATATTTATCTTCAGGAATAAAAACCTTTAAAGTAGTCATTATTGCTTCATTAAATATATTTTTATCTAATACATTAATAACAACATCATCAGTCATATGTTTACCATCTTCATCTATTTCTTCAACACCTTTTATAGTAATAGTATATCCAGAAATAGTAAATGGTGAAATATCTTTAATTTTTTGATAAATATCTTCTACAGTAGAGATTTTTTTATTGTAAGTTACTTCCTTAACAACATCTAAATCCTTAGGTGTATAAACATTTTTAACATTATATTCTTTCTTTATTTCAGACTCTTTTAAATCTATATATTTTTCAAGTTCATCCTTAGATTTTATATAACCAATTGTCTTACCAGAAAGATATACTCTGTATAATTCATCAGGATTCTTGTACCTAGTATATCCAGTCAAAAACACTGTACCACTAAGCAAAATACCAATTATTATATAAATAATTGTCTTTTTATTCATTTTTATCACCAGCCGTATCCTTTTTATAACTTAAGAATGTAGAAGTATCTTTTTTGAATAATAATTCTATAGTAGCAGTAGGACCATTTCTGTGCTTAGCAACTATAAATTCACTTATACTTGTATTACCTTCAGTTACTTTTTCTTTATTATAATAATCATCTCTATATAAGAATGCTACTATATCGGCATCTTGTTCTATTGAACCCGACTCCCTTAAGTCACTCATAATAGGTCTTTTATTTTCACGTGCTTCTACACTTCTTGATAACTGTGCAAGTGCAATAACAGGAACTTTTAATTCCATTGCCATCATTTTAAGCGATCTAGAAATATCTGATACTTCTTGTTGACGGTTTCCACCATAATTAACTGATGAAGAAATAAGTTGTAAGTAGTCTATTACAACAAGGCAAAGACCTTCTTCACTATTAGCAAGTCTTCTACACTTGGAACGTATCTCACCAATTGTTATACCAGGAGTATCATCCATATAAAGCTTAGTTTCAGAAAGTTGACTAATTGCTTCACCAACACGTTTCCAATCTTGATTTTGTAAATTACCAGTAGTTAGTTTTTTACCCTCTACCTGTCCTAAAGATGAAATCATTCTGTTTACTAATTGCTCAGCACCCATTTCCATATTGAATAACGCTACACCTTTTTTATTATTCATAGCAACATTAGTTGCAAGATTAAGTGCAAATGCAGTTTTACCCATCGCAGGACGTGCCGCAATTATTATAAATTCATTTTCATGCAATCCAGAAGTAAGATTATCTATATCATACCATCCAGTCGCAACACCAGTAACGTCTCCCTTAGTCTCTGCAAGTTTTTCAAGATTAGCCTCTGCTGCCTCTAAAACTGATTTAATAGGTTTAAACTCTGTAGAACGTCTATTTTTAACAACGCTTAGTATCTTTCTTTCAGCATTATCTAAAGTATCATTAACATTAATATCACTTGCATATGCACTACTAACAATATCAGTAGATACATCAATTAATCTTCTAAGTAACGCAGCTTCTTCAACTAATTTAATATATTGATCAACATTAGCCGATGTAGGTACATAATCAATAATTTCAGTTAAATATTCAACTCCACCTATCTCATCTAATTTGTTTTTATTTTTTAGCTCTGATGTAAGCGTAGTTAAATCTATTGGTATTTTTTTCTCTGCCATCTCAGTAAGGCAATCAAATATAATAGAATTATTAACTGAATAAAATGATTCCTTAGTTAAAGCATCTGCAGCTTTTTGCAAAGCAAACTTAGATAAAACCATTGCTCCTAGAACTGATTGTTCAGCTTCTAAATTATGTGGTACATTTCTAGTTTGCATATTATCACCTTCTATTTTTCTAGTTTAATTCTAACTTTAGCAATTATATCTTTATATAGTTCAATATTGATGTAATGATACCCTAAAGATGCACAACCATCAATTACTATTTGTTTTTTATCTATATTATATCCAAGATCACTAAGTTTTTCTTTTACTTGTTTTTGGCTTATTCTACCAAAAACTCTATCCTCTTTTCCAACTTGTACTTTGAAATCAAGTTCCAATTTTTCAAGTTTTTCCTTTAACACTAATGCACCTTTTCTGTGTTGTTCATCAAGCTTTTGAAGTTCTGATTGCTCCTTATTATATTTTGATAAAGTTTGTTCATTTAATTGAACTGCATACCCATTTTTAATCAAATAGTTCTGAGCATATCCAGTTTTTACTTCTTTTTGTTCACCCTTTTTGCCTTGCCCTTTTAAATCTTTAACAAATAAAACCCTCATTAGTTACACCTCCTATAACTTTTTAGCTTTTTTTGTTACCTCACTAAACACTTCATTTAATGACCTATCTGTTATTTTAGCAGCAGCTTCATGATTATCTCCACCGCCACCAAATTCCTCCATTATCTGACCAACATTTATGTTACCCATACTTCTAGAGCTAATACCTACTCCATTATCTATCTTACCAATTACAAATGAAGCTTCAATATTATTAAAAAGTAATATAGTATCTGCTATTTTAGCCAAGTCTTCTCTCCTATAAACTTTAGTTTGAAGACCTTTACTTATTGCAATTTTTTTAATTACTTTAACCTCAGTAATTACTTTCTGCATCTCAACATACTCTTTAATGTCCTGCTTTAATAAATATTGTACACCTCTTGAATCAGCACCACATTTAGCTAAATAATATGCAGCATGATATGTTTCTTTATCTGTCTTAATAATAAAATTATTAGTATCTAATACAATACCCGCAAGAATGGTAGTAGCTACTGTAGGTTCTAAAACATAATTTTCATACTCAAATAATCCAGTTATAATCTCACAAGTACTAGAAGCAGATGTATCGATAAATAAATGAGCTTGCGGAATATTAATTGTATCAATACCCACTCCATGATGGTCAATCACTATAATATTTTTAAACTTTTCTAAAATTTCACTATTTTGTAATAGAGATTTTTTATTAACATCAACTATCACAAGTAAACTTTTATCATCAAGTAATTCATCGATACCTTTGCTTTTAATTATGTTCAGGCTTTTACTATATTGTTCAATTACTTTTTTAACACTTGTCTCAAGCTTCTTATCATCTAAGATTATATATGAAGTCCTATTTTTAGAAAATGCATAGCAACACATACCTATTGCGGCACCAAATGCATCTAAATCAACATCCTTGTGTCCCATAATAAATACTTTAGATGACTTCTTAAAACATTTCTTTATAATCTTAAAATCTTCTTTATGCATTATTCCTCCTAAAAACCCATATTAATTGTACCAAAATATAACCTTAAAGTCTATGAATTAGAAAAAAAAGCTAAAAAAAAACAAGATTTCTCTTATTTATATTTATATCTAAAAATTTTGGTCTTTGTATTTCCAA
>OJAW01000239.1_pt1 | contig 42623 bp, 53 predicted proteins | sample 1589151 | NCBI WGS metagenome assembly OJAW01 (sample SAMN03283290) | human gut metagenome | biome: human-associated habitat; material: feces | host: Homo sapiens | place: Peru | collected 2012
GAAACGCTAAGAATCATCTTTTACTTATACAATATATATTAGAGAATATATAAAAAGCCAGTTCTTTAGGAACTGGCTTTTTTATTTTAATAGCATATCAATTTCACAAATGACATGCTGCTTTTATTATAATATAGATTAGTTGATAATTTCATCTTCCACATCTTCATCCTCTACTACTTGATTCTCAATTTCCGCTAAAGGCAACTGACGATTTATCGCAGCATTAAAGGAAATGATAGTCTCGCTTCTGGACAAGCCTAAAGGCTGGAGCTTATCATGAATAATTTCCAGAAGATGATGATTATTGGAAGCATATATCTTGATGAACATATCCATGCCACCAGTCGTATAATGACATTCCACCACTTCTGGAATTTTTCTCAACTCAGCAACAACCTTGTCGAAATTCTCCGGATTTTTCAAATACAATCCCACGTATGCGCAGGTCTCGTAACCTATCTTCTCTGGATCTATAATAAACTGAGAGCCTTTGATAATGCCAAGGTTTGTCAATTTAGCAACACGCTGATGAATGGCTGCACCACTTACATTACAAGCTCGTGCAACCTCCAAAAATGGAATACGTGCATCCTGAGAAATTAACTTCAGGATCTTTCTGTCTAATGAATCTAATACTTGTTTTGACATAATTATAATAGTTTGAGTGCAAAGTTACTACTAAAATTTAATATTCGCAACTTTTTATGCAACTTTAATTATAATTTTTAATTATTTTCCATTATCTACAGCAGAATAATTGATTCTAAGGGCTTTTGATTGGCGTAAAGCTTGCTTAACGTCAATAATAACTCCCATTTTAGAATACTTATCCGCTTTGATTGAAACGACCATTGCCTGCAAGTCTTCAGGACTCATTCGCTTTTTCTCTGCACTCATATAATCAGAGATTTCAGAAGGAGTTATTAACTTATCATTCATCTGAACACAAGCAGAATCATTCTGAGGCTGAGTAGCAGCAGAAATAGGCCTTCCTATATAAAGATAAGTAACAGCAGACTTCTTGGTTAATCTTGTCAGTTCCTTTCCCTGTGGTACTTGAAACTTAACCTTAACCGTTTCATGCCTCATGTGAGTAACTATCATGAAGAAAAAAAGCACGGTAAATATCAAATCCGGCAATGAAGACGTATTCAAGCCAGGAACTTCATGAGAACGTCTTTTAAAACCCATACTCATTGCTTGCCTCCTTTCTCTTCAGAATGCTCTTGCTCTTCTGCCATTGCATCGACTCGCTTATCAGAACCAACTGATGCATTCGCATAAGACTCCGTCACGCGCTGCTGGCAGTTCTTTCTAACGCTCTCCTTTTGAGAGGAGCTCAGGGCATCAAATGCCTTTCCAAAATGCTTCATAGAATATTGATTGCGCAGTTCATTATACGCCATCATGATTTGGTTTTGCATTTGAAAGTACAAGTCATAATCTGCCTCTCTGTCGCTCTCAATAGAAATGAGATGACGATTGCCTAAACGATTGACAAACTGAATGATTTCACCTTTCAGTCGAGAAACCTCAATCGGCTTATCATTCAAGAGCAAACGATGATCGGCAGTAACATGCAAAGCCATCAAAGTATTCTTATCTACTATCGTTTCAGTCTTCAACTGTTTCTGAGGTTCAGGAGAAGGTAATAGACGAAAAAGTCCCTTGTCAACATCCATTGAAGTCGTGACAAGAAAGAATATCAGCAACATAAAAGAAATATCTGCTGTTGAAGCGGTGTTCACTCCAGGAACTTGCCTTTTATTTCGTCTAACAAACATAATTACTTTTTAAATCTTTTACGGTCTTTTCTGATATAACGTGTAGCACCAAATAAAACTGCTCCTATAGCACACAATAACAATGTGGCAGAAGACCATATAAACATATCTGATAATTTAAGCCACAACCAATCAGTAAAAGCCTGTCCATTAATCAAAATCATTCCTGAGGAACCCAAGACGAACGTTAAAACCAACAAAGCCAAAGTTCCTCCCCATGTAATCCAAACAATATTCCCTGCAGGAATACCATTCATCTTCATCTCACCCTTGGACTTTCTTTTACCTGCCCTGACAAATGAATATATTGCCAGACATAAGGCTAAGAGGAAAAATATCCACATGGTAACCAATAAAAGATTAGTAAAAAATGGAGCATTAAAATCCGGGTTCTCCTCGAAAGGCATATCATATCCTACAAAGAAGAACAGGAAAAAAGTAATCACAGCAAAACCTACCAACACATAGAATATGGACTGTGACAACTTTTCTGTTGACCATTTCTTAATATTACTAATTTTCATCTTTATACTTTGCTATAATATCCATCAGAGAAATCGCAGATTCCTCCATCTGGCTGGTGATATGTTCGATCTTAGACAAGATATAATTATAGAAGACCTGTAAAATCAGAGCAACTATGATACCAAAAATAGTTGTCAACAAAGCGACTTTCATACCAGAAGCCACAATCGTAGGACTAATATCGCCAGCTTGCTGAATTTGATTAAAAGCCATAACCATACCAATGACGGTACCTAAAAAGCCTAAAGAAGGAGCCATTGCAATGAAAAGGGTAATCCACGAACATCCTTTTTCCAAATTAGCAACCTGCACAGAGCCATAACTTGAAACCGAACGCTCTATATCACCCATCGTATCCTTGATGCGCAGCAGCCCTTGATAACAGATAGAGGCAACAGGTCCACGGGTATTACGACACAATTCTTTTGCGCCTTCAATATCACCTGCAGCAACTTTCACATCAAGATCAGCCATCAACTGCTTAGCGTTAATTTCAGAAAGACTCAGATAGACAATTCGCTCAATGCAGAAAGCCAAGCCAATAATTAAAGCTATGGCAACAAGCGACATAAAGCCTGCATTTCCCTCAATAAACTTAGTCTTAAGTGCTTGATGGAATCCCATCGACTCTTCTTGTGCCAATATCGGTAAAGAAGAAGTTATCATAAATATCAATATTGCGAAACGCGCAATAAATGTATATTTCTTCATATTATTTAAAATAAGATACAGCGGAAAGAGGGGGATTCGAACCCCCGAACCGGTTTTGCCGGTTACACGCTTTCCAGGCGTGCCATACCACTTTATAACCATTCTGATTCTCAACAATTTACAAACTCACATTCTCGGACTTGCACGCATTTTGCACGCTTTCGCCCGAAATTATATGGTTATCAGCCTCCAGCAAAGCACCCTCGCCAAGGAGGAGCCAGCGTGAGGAGACACCATAATCACGCACCAGATACGAGAGCCAGGCAACCTGGAACAGGTCACGATTAGGCTCCTTCTCGCAGGTGTTCATATTCCACCGATTGATGCCGTAGCGGTCAGTGAAGGTTTTCTTACCACGGATGATATGCAGCTCCTTCAGAAACTGAAGGGCAACGAAGAAGCGATGCACAACACGAGCGGAGTCATTACTTTGCATAAGCCAAACGTTTTTATTCATTTACGAAATAGACAGGAGTGATGGGAAGCAGAGACCTGTCGTCTTCCGACATTTTAGAGTAATACCTAATCCATAAGTCGACGAACTCATCCCCATCAATGAGACGGACACCCCGATGATTCTCACGAGCGGCACGCTGCGCCTCCGAGGTGAACAAGCCAGATGTCACCACCAAACCAACGTCACCATCACGATTGAGCAAGCCGACCAACTGACGAACAACCTCGACCGACACAGAAGAGGAAGGCTGATGCTTTACCTGCACCTTCACACGAGGGACGGTAGCACCGAGAGGGTCATTAAACGCAAGGACATCCACACCGCCATCCTTTCCCTTGGGAGCGACGAACGGAGTGAAATACCCCATCGCATGAAGAAGAGCCGCAACCATATCCTGAAACTCATACGGAGACCGAGAGGCTATAGCAGCTCGCAGACCTTCATCGGCACGCTCCTTCATTTCGTCCAAAGTGAGAGAGGAAGAACTTGCAGGCAGAACATCACCCGAAACGGAAGCGCAACCATCACCCACACCTTTTTTATATGCATCGTTTGCCTGATCAAAGGCAGCGGACTCAGAAGAAGAGAGACAAGCAACACCCTCATCGGTCAGATACCACGTCCCCCTTTGCTTTCTGATGAAGCCAGCAGCCGCATAACAGGAGGAATACCACGAAAGGAAATTGTGCCAGCGAACGGAGCCGTTCACGACTTCCTTCTCCCATTCAGAGAAATCGCAACACCCAGCCAACCGAGAACGCAAATCAGAGAGACGGCAAGAACCACCCTCGTCTTTAAGGATTCGCATGGCAGCGAACATAACCTTCATTCCACACTGAGCGGTACGAGAATACACATTGCTCATTTTTATTTATTTGACAGAACCTTAACAAGGGACAGAAGCTCGTCCACCTGCGCCTGCGCTTTTTCAGTCAAGCGACGCTGAGCGGCAAGCTCATCGAAAGCCCTAATCAAGGCATCAGAATTATTTACATTATTTCCAACACCAGCAACAGCGGTACCACTAACAGAAGTGGCATCGTTTGAGCCAGGAATAGAGGAACCGCCATAGAAGATAGAAACATCGCAACCGATGGCACGAGAGACATCTTCAAGCAATCCACTCTTCACGTCAGCAGCCTTCAACTGAGAATGAAGACGCTGGTCATTGTCATATCCCAATTTAGAAGCAAGCTCGGCAAGATTTACACCCAAGCTGCGAAGTTTTTCCTTTACAGTTTTTCCGTCCATAACCAACAAATTTCTTTGTATTTAGTTTTATTAACAAAGAAAACCAACATTTATCTTGGTCGTACCAAGATTTTTGTTTATCTTTGCACACAGATAACGAAAGCAATTTCGTTACGACAAACAAAAATAAAGAAAAAAGTTGAAATAACCAAATAAAAAAGGAGAAAAATGACAGAAATCGACTTAATGACTCCAATCGAGAGAAAGCGAAAGGAGCGCAACGAGAGCATCATCGCAGAGTTCAAGGAGCTGATGCCAGAGCTCCGAGCAAAGGGATTCAAGCCATACAGGGTGTTTCAAGCACTGGCAAAGAAACACGGAATGACGATACCGGGAATCCGCTTTGTTTTGGTGGACGCAGGAGTGTACACATCAGCGGACGAAGCAGGTAAATCAATTTAACAAAAGCAAGGAGGGAAGAATAATGAAAAGAGCAGAGAACATCATCATGTGGATTGGGGCGATTGCCTGCCTTGTCTTCGGCATCACGCAGACGGCAGCGGCACTCATCAGAGGCGAGTGGTTCGTAGCCTTTTGCTTTGCGGCAATGATAGCAATCAGCAAGGGAATGATGCAAGCCCTGGACGCAGAGAACAGAAAGGAGAAAGGCAATGACGGAGACCAAACCGAACGTTAACCCAGCAGGGAGGTACACCATCGCCAAGACCTGCGAGATTCTTGGAATCAACCGCAGCACGCTCCTCCGACACACCAAGGCAGGGCACATAAAAGCCCAGCGAAGGAAGAGCACCAACCGCCCTTTTTACACAGGGCTGGAGATAGTGAAATTTTGGCAAGTAGCCATCTAACATAAGTTTAACATTCAAATTTTAGGAATTATGGGATTTTTTAGCAAGAAAGTGTTCAAGAACAACAACGAGAACACAAGTGAGCAAGAGGCTCAAAAGAGAGTGAACGAAGACGGTTCCGAGTGGATACAGAAAGCATACGAAACCAGCAAATCGTTCAACGACGAAGATATGGGGGGGCAAGACGCACCGAAGCGAGCACGCATCTACATCGCAGCGGAGGACAACGAGGGAAACACATTCCTTACAGCTTCAATCGTAGCAACCAACAAGTCACTGCTTCTCAACTCCCTGGTGAAAGCAGCACAGCAGGACGAGTTCGCAGAGACACTCATCCTGGCGGCAGCTGCAAAGATTCGAGCCTTGAAACGAATCGAGGAAGACGAGAAGCTGCCTAAGGAGTTAAAGGACATTTTGAAGACATTAATGGAAAACTTGTAGCAGCATGAGAATCATTTTCAATACCATCACCATGAAGAACTTCAAGGGAGTTCTCGGTGAGAGAAAGATAGAGTTCAACAACACGCTCACCCAGATCATGGGAGCGAACCACGCAGGCAAGACCACAATAGTGGATGCGGTGCAGTGGGTACTCTTCGACAAGAACAGCGAGGGAGCATCGGTATTCGGCATCGACCCGAAGGACGAGAACGGAAACATCATCCACAACCTGGAGAACAGCGTGACGCTCGAACTGAAGGCAGACGGAACCAGCCACACCATCGAGAAGGTCAGAACCGAGACCTGGCAGAAGCCAAAGGGCAAGGAAGAGAAAGAACTGACAGGACACACGAACAAATACTTCATCGACGGCAACAAGCAGACGCAGAAGGATTACAAGAACTTCGTGGACAGCTTGATTAAGGAGGACTTATTCAAGGTGCTGACGATTCCATCCTACTTCCCGACATTGCCAGCTGACAACCAGCGCAAGCTCCTCACCAAGATGGTCGGCATCACCACGGACGAGGACATCGCAGGAGACAACAAGGACTTCACAGAACTCCTCCATGAGATGGGAGGCGAGGACATCGCCAAGTTCAGAGAGCAACTCCGATACAAGATATCCCAGCTCAAGCAAGAGATAGCGGACATTCCGAGCCGCATCAACGAGAACACGGAAGAGCTGAAGGCACTTGAAGCCAGCAAGCCAAACTTCGACTTGACACGAGAGCGAATCAAGCAAATCGAGATAGGCATCGAGAACATAGACAAGGAGCTGGCTGACCTCAGCAAGACCGTGGACGATGAGTTCAACGAGCGCACCAAGGAGCGCACGGAGATTAACAAGCTGAAACAGAGAATGCAAGCCATCGCCCAGAGTTACCAAGACAAGAACACCACGCTGGAGCGAGAGCACAAGAAGAGAGTCACCGATGCCCAGTACGCTGTCGATTCCACACAGAGAGCCATCAAGAACGCCAAGTCCAACATCGAGGACAGCCAGGCTCAACTCAACAATATAGCCATCGACACAAAGGACTTCCAAAGACGATGGGCAGAGCTCAACCAAACTACCTTCTCTTTCGACAACAATCTGGAGTATTGCCCGACCTGCAAGCAGAGACTCCCACAGGAGGATATCGACAAGATGCGTGAGGAGTTGAACGGCAACTTCAACCAGCACAAGAGCGAGCAATTCGACTTGCTCGAGCAGGAGGCATCGAGAATCAAGAAGCGCAAGGCTGACGCAGAGGCAACCATCAAGGCTGACAAGGAGAAGCTGACCAAGCTGGAGGAACAGCTGAAGGAAGAGCAGCAGGAATTCCAGCAGGCGAACGAGGAAAAGGTGCAGCTCTCCTACCCAACCGAGAGTGAGGAATACAACCAACTTCAGTCAGAGGTTCAGACAAGAACATCGGCACTTGATGCAAGACAGGAAACCAACACCACCGACACCCAGGAGAAGCAGGAGGCAACCCTTCGCCAGCGCAAGGCAGAGCAGAACCAGCTGCGAGACAACCTCAGAGACGAACTCGCCAAGGAGCAGCAGATAGCCAACAAGCAGAAGCGCATCGCTGACCTCACGGAGAAGCAGAAGACGCTGAACCAGCAACTGACAGACCTGGAGAAGAAGGACTTCACGGCAGAGCAGTTCACGCTCGCCAAGATTAACGACTTGGAGACGAAGGTCAACCAGCTCTTCACAAACGTGCAGTTCAAGATGTTCGAGACCTTCACCACCACCAGCGGAATCAAGCCAACCTGCGAGTGTACCATGCACGGAACCCCATACCGAGACTTATCGGCAAGCGAGAAGATAAACGCAGGCATCGACATCATCAACGCCATGTGCCTCTACAACGACACCTACGCACCGATGTTCATCGACAATGCAGAGAGCATCACGGACATCCTGCCGACACGCAGCCAGCAGATACTCCTCATCGTTTCGAGAGACAAGGAGCTAACAATAATTCAATAATTTTAAACGCAAAGTGATTATGACACAAACATCACAGCAAGGAGGAACGCAGCAGCCTCAGACGCAGCTGACCTCACAGAACCAGACCGCACTCAAAAGAATGCAGGAAGAGACAACGCAGCAGATACTCGACAAGGTGAACTGCTGGCAAGAGACAGGAGAGCTAATTCTGCCAAAGGACTACAAGGTCGGGAACGCAATCAAGCTCGCATGGCTTTACTTGCAGACCGTGGAAGACCGAAGTCACAGAAAGGCTATCGACGTTTGCACCAAGGACAGCATATGCAACGCCCTGCTCGACATGGTACTTCATGGAGAATACCCGAAGAAGCATTGCTACTTCATCGTTTACGGAGACCGCCTGGAATGGAACGAGCGATACCTTGGAAAGTACATGAGAGCCAAGCGAGACACCGAGATAGAGGCAGTGTACCCACAGGTGGTGTACCAGGGCGACGAGTTCGTCTACACCATCGACGAGCTGGGACAATACCAACTCGTGAAACACGTGCCGAACCTTGACAACCTCGACATCACCAAGATTAAGGCTGCATACGCCATCGTGGTCAACAAGGACAAGACACGCCACATGGAGATTATGACGCTCGACCAGATCAAGAAGTCGTGGATGCAGGGAGCTGCCAAGGGAACCAGCGGTGCACACACCAACTTCACCGACCAGATGTGCAAGAAGACCGTAATGGCAAGAGCCTGCAAGATTGCGCTCGACAGCCAGGCAGACTTTGCTGACGATGACGATGACAACCGCAGGGACGAGGCAACCGCAGAGCGAGACGCAGCACAGCACAGACAGGTAGCCGAGGCGGAAGCCGTGGAACTTCACGACGATGAGCAAGCACCGAAGGGTATCGAGGCAAAGACCAACTACATCGACATGAACGAGAACCAGCCAGAGGCAGAGGCAATCCCAGCAGGATCTGGTGAACAGCCTGCCGCAAGCGGACGTGCATGCCCAATCTAAATGACAGGAGGGAAGAGCGATGAGAATGACAATCCTCGGAAGCAGCAGCAAGGGAAACTGCTACGTCTTGCAGAACGACAGCGAGGCAATCATCATAGAGGCAGGCGTGAAGCTCTCGGAGGTCAAGAAGGCACTCGGATGGAACACGGCAAAGGTGAAGGTTTGCATCATCAGCCACCGCCACAACGACCACGCAGGACACGCAGCCGAATACGAGAAGGCAGGAATACCGCTGCTGGCTCTCCCCTCCGTTATTGAAGCCAAGAACCTGGAAGCAACCACAACCACCGCCATCAAGGATGGGTGCGGTTACATTTACGGAGGCTTTAGGATTCTGCCATTCAAGGTGAAGCACGACGTACCATGCGTAGGATACCTCATCGAGCACCAGGAGACAGGACGCATCCTGTTCTTCACGGACACCTACGCAATGCCTTACGATTTCCCGAACATCACCCACTTCATGGCAGAAGCGAACTACAGCGACGAGATTCTCGACCACAACGTCCTCGAAGGCTACATACCAGCAGCACTCCGAAGAAGAGTTATCACCAGCCACATGAGCATCGACAACACCATCGGAATCTTGAAGCGACACGACCTCACCAAGACGAAGGACATCCTCCTAATCCACCTTTCAGATGGAAACAGCAACGAGAAGGAGTTCATCACCAAGGTGCGGAGAACTACAGGTAAGACAACGAGAGCTGCCAGCCCAGGAATGGAGCTGGACTTCGATAAAGGATTTATTGACATTTAAATTTTACAACATGGCAGAAGAAAAAGAAGAAGAAATCAAAATCGTAGAGCCAGGACGAGAGAACGACAAGCTCACGAAAATGGCAGAAGGCGTCTACAAGACAGTCAACGAATACCACGAGAAGAACGAGCTGCACTGCTTAGTTCTCATGGCAGACAAGACAGGAGGCGCATCCTTCATCATCGGAGACGAAAAGATGATAGCCAAAGAGTTCAAGGAGCTCACAGGATATCACGAGGCATTCAAAAAAGTTTTAAATTTGATAAAGAAGTAACAACATGGAAAAAGAAGTAATTCAAGTAGAGATCCCAGCAGGCAAGAAAGCCGCATGGGTGGACGGTTTCCTCAAGCTCGTAGATGCAGAAGAGGAACAGAAGAAGGACGAACGTCCTATAACGGAGAGAGTGAAGACATTCGAGGATGCCTGCAAGGAGCTGGGCGAAGACCACAAGCTGGTACAGCAGTTCAAGGCAATCCAGGAAGCCATAGCAGAAGACAAGGAAGCCACGGCATACTTCAAGCTGGACATCATTACTGCAGCACTCAACGAGGGATGGGAGCCAGACTTCACCAACGATGACGAATACAGATACTACCCTTACCTTTGCCTTTGGACGAAAGAAGAGCTGGAGGACAAGGACGAAGCATGGAAGGACGACCATAACCTCCAGCTGTGGATTGGTGGCGGCTTCTCGAGCAACGGTGCGTATTGCGGTCTCGCTTTTGCGGCCTCGTCCTCCGCCTGGTCGCTTGCGTCTGCGGACTTCTCGGCTCGGCTTGCACACAAGACAGAAGAGCTGGCAATCTACAGCGGAAAGCAGTTCACGGAGTTATGGGCTAACTACACAACAGGAAAGGAGGTTCAGTCATGGAGAAATTCATAGGACAGGAATACACCGACCCACAGGAACGTGAGCAGTTTCTGAAAGACAACGCAGACGCAATCGAGAAGATGGGCTACAGCAAGCCGATTCCGAGCGACCAAGTCGAGAAGTTGAAGGAAACCCTTGCGGACGCAAGCATCAAGAAGCTGGAGCTGGAGGAACAGAAGAAGGCGCAGACCCAGATGCTTAACGAGGAAATCAAAGGATACAAGAATACCATCAAGGAGGTGGCAGACAAGCTCAAGAGCAAGAGCGAGTACGTGAACGAGAACTGCTACAAGATGGTGGACGAGCAGACACGCCATGTCGGGTATTACAACAGCGACGGACTGCTGGTCTATGACAGAGCCGCACGCCAAGACGAGCTTCAGCCTCGCCTCTTCAAGATGACGGCACAGAAGACAGGCACAGATGACAAGTAACATAAGTTTAACATTCAAAAGAATTTCAAAATGACAAAAGAAGAGAAAACCGCAGCAACCAAGGCTGCAATCGAGAAAATCCAGGAGTTGAACGAGAAAAATGGAGGATACTGCATCCGATTCGGAGAAGCCCTCCCACTCAAGGAGCCAAAGGCTGTAAGCATAGACGGAACCATCGACGCACCAGCACGCTGGGTGGAGAAGCGCAAGGACGACATCAAACAGGCAGACGCACACATCATCGTGGACAGAGACCACATGAGCATCACGCTGAACATTGACGAGAACAGCGCATACAGCGACCAGATCAAGGGAACGCTCACCCTCTCCAGCGAGATGCAGGAGTTTGGAATCAACACAGGTGAGTACATGTCCTGCTTCGACATGTCAGACCGCATCAAGCAGCTCCGCTCCTACTTCGAGACACAGCAGGAGGCGATGAAGCTGGTCAGCGAACTCCGCAACTTCAAGGCGAAGATAGACAAGGAGCTGGAACTTAGCGACGACAAGCGAGGCAATCAGCGCATCCTCAAATCGCAGTTCGTGGAGAGTAACCTGCCGAAGGACTTCAAGATTCAACTCCCAATCTTCAAGGGCATGAAAAAGGAAACCATCCAGGTAGAGGTTGAAATCAACCCGAACGACCTCTCCTGCACCCTTGTCAGCCCAGAGGCTCACGACATCGTGATTCAGCAACGAGACGTGCACATGGACGCAGTCATCGACAGAATCAAGGACGCAGCCCCGACAATCGTAATCATCGAGCAGTAACAAAACCAACCACCGAGGGAGTCGCCACAGAGCGGCTCCCGAAAGTGATTACCATACAAACAAGAAAGCATGAGCAGGAACGAAAAGATAAGAGCCTTCGTCATTGACGCACAGGACACCGAGAGAATGCTGGAGGACTTCTCCGATGAAGAGGCTGGAAAGATTCTGAAAGGATTGCTCGCCTACGCAAACAGGGGCGAGGAGTTCGAGACGGAAGACAGAGCAATGCGCTGCCTGTTCAAGAACATACAAGCGAACATCGACCGCAACTACGACAAGTACGAGGCTAAATGCGAGCGCAACAGACAGATAGCCAAGGCAAGGGAACAGAAGAGAAAGGAGGCAAGGGAGAAGAAAGAAGAGCGTGCAGAACGTGAACCAAAAGCACCAAAGAGCACGAACGTACACGAACGTGAACAAACGTCACCAAAAGCACCAAATGAAAATGAAATAGAAATAACTAATATAAAAGTTATTAAAGAAGCTAAAGCTTCTATTATTAAAGCACCTAAAGGTGCTACGTCAGAAACAAGTTCTGACGCTGCATCTGCACCAGCGCAGGAGGCGAAAAACGAAGCGAGCCAAACCCAAAAGGAAAGCAAGATAGACTTCGAGAAGGTGCGCCAGCAGTTCAACCGACTCATGGAGCAGAAGAAGATACCATCGCTCAAGGGCAAGATTGCAGGGCAGCGCAGGGCATTCTTCGAGGCGAGGGTGCGAGAGTACGGAATCACCGCAGCGTACAGGGTCATGATAAAGGCAGCACGCAGCGGATTTCTCAACGGCAGCGGAGGCAGGGCATGGGTCGCCAACTTCGAGTGGATATTCAGACCCAACAACTTCCCGAAGGTGCTGGACGGCTACTACGACGAGCAGACACCAACACCAACGGCAATAACACCAGGAGGCAGATATGGCACACCAATGGCAGAGACCCAAGGCGGTCGGACAGATAATCGAAACCAGCAGCGAGCGCAGGAACAGCGTGAGCGCATCGAAGGCTACGCAGGCATTGCCAGCAAGTGGAGGCAGACAGCTGATGGAGATGCGACAGCGATGGGATACGAGGGATAGCCTGCTGCAGACCTTCCACGTTGACAGGCAGATGGAGCTCACGAAAGACCCAGAGCGGTGCTTTTTTCAAAACGCCCCGACACTTTGGAACGTGAACATCGGCTATGGATTCGGAACGGCACAGGAGTGGCTGGCATACCAAATCGCAGACCTCTCCGAGTTCAGCGGAGCCAGGGACAAGATAACGGACAGGCAGCTCGACCAGATCATCCAGCTCATCACCGATGACTACGGATTTTTGAACATGGCGGAGATTATGCTTTTTTGCCGAAGGTTCAAGAAGGGCAGCTACGACAAGTTCTACGGCAGCGTTGACCCGATAGCAATCATGAAGGGACTGAACGAGTTCGTCAGAGAGCGCAACGAGGCATACGCCAAGAGGGAGCGGACGCAGCAGGAGCGCAAGGAATGGCAGGATGCCCACAACCCGAACATCATGAGCCATGAGGAATGGGATATCATCAAGCAGGTGCAGGCTGAATACGAGATGAACACCATCGAGGAAGACAGGCGCACCGAGCAAAAATACAAACAGATTAAACAACAAGAAAATGGCAAGCATCAAGAATTTAGAACGCATCCATGAGATTGCGGAGAGCCTCCCAAAGCTGGAGGACGCAAGAAAGTTATTGGCAGACAGCGAGAGCCACGTGCTGGTGGCTACGCCAAAGAAGCAGACACCAAGCGGAGAGCAGCAGGGAGTTTGCATCATCCTGCCAAAGGAGGTCAAGATGAACGTCTTGAATGTCATCAACATCGAGATTAACAAGCAGAAGGAGGAGCTGAAGGACTTATGATGAAGATTTGGAACCCAATAGAGACATACCGCAAGGCAAGCCAGCGTAGCCAGGAGGCACAGACACGCCACGAGGCTAACACTAAGATTTGCATCGGGGACTACACCGACAGCAAGGGAGCGACATACACCGCCCTCATCATCGACGGAATCCCAGTGCAGAGAGTGACGGCAGACAACATTCAGAGCTGCGAGAAGCAACTTTGCAGCGTCCGCCAGGAGTACATCGACAAGAGAACAGCCACGGCTGCGGTTTAGGAAGGAGGCGCACATGGACAACAAGGAATTCTTCGACAAGGTCGCCCAAATGCGAACCCAGCAAAAGGCGTTCTTCAACAGCCGACCAAGCAGCGAGGAGCGAAAGACCGCCCTCGTGAACAGCAAGAGGCTGGAGAAGGAAATCGACAACGAGATAGCGAGGGTGCAGGAAATCATGGCAAGGAAGGAAACATACCTCGTGCAATACCAGGACGTGGACGGAAGTATCACGAGCCACATCTTCGAGGGCTTCGACATGGGGACGCAGTACTGCCCAGGAATGATGGTCGCCAACATCACCAAGAGACTCGTCACCTACAACGGCAAGGATTGGGAGGCGATGACGCTCTTCAAAGGGAAAGGAGGCAACCCATGATGACGCACGCCAGCCTCTTCTCGGGTATCGGTGGCGCAGAGGTCGCAGCCGCCTGGATGGGATGGCGCAACGTCTTCCACTGCGAGATACAGGAGTTTCCTCGCAAGGTTTTAGATTTTTGGTTTCCAAACGCAGAAAGTTATGAAGACATCACAAAGACAGATTTTACAAAATGGGGGGGCAAAATCGATGTTCTCACAGGAGGGTTCCCCTGCCAGCCTTTCTCCCTCGCAGGAAGAAGAAAGGGAGAGAAGGACAACCGCTATCTCTGGCAAGAGATGCATCGGGCAATCAAGGAAATCCACCCCACTTGGGTCATTGGTGAGAATGTTGCTGGAATCACAACGATGGTGGAGTCCAGCGAAACGACTTACCTGGGTCACACGCCCGATTTATTCGAGACGAGAGACCTATACCGAACTGAAAGCAGGTTTACCCTTGACAGAATCTGCCAAGACATCGAGGACGCAGGATACGAAGTCCAGCCGCTCCTTATACCAGCTTGCAGTGTCGGAGCACCCCACAGAAGAGACAGGATCTGGATTGTTGCCCACCGTACAGACGCAGGGATTGAAGCGATGCAGCAAGGAGGGCAAGACGGAGTTCTACCCGACGGAACTACTGCCGACACCAACTGCGCTGGACTTTGGGAGCGGACGGATAAACAAGAGCGCATCGCCAGGGGCGAAGGAGAGACCCACCATAGCCAAGGCTGCGAGAATGGGACTCCTCCCCACCCCGAACGCTGTGGAGGCGACGAAATACACCCACAAGCTCAACCCGAACAGCCAGATGGGACGGAGCCTCACGGCACTTGCGGTGAACGAATTGATGCCGACACCCTCGGCAAGGGACTACAAGGGCAACACCATCACTACGACGAGAAGGCGCAAGGGTCAGTTCACCCGATGGGGAGAGATGCTACCAGACTTCATAACCCGATTGAACGAGGAGCAAACAGGGGATTCGAAGATTTCCCCACAACTGAACCCACTATTCGTAGAGGAGATGATGGGCTTCCCTTTCGGATATACGACCTATCCGTTTCTTTCGGAAAGTGGAGAAAGGAAAGCATAAAGGCATACGGCAACGCATGGGTGCCGCAGGTCGCATACGAGATATTCAGAGCAATAGAAACAATTCAAGAACAACAAGAAAATGAAAATCGAAGCAAGTAAGGCAGTGAAGCTCCACTCAGTGAAGCAGCTGCGCAAGTTTCTGGCGAACACGAGAACCAAACAGGGTGAGGCATACATCGCCATCACCAAGACAGCGGACAACAAGGTGAGCATCGGATGGAAGGGAACGAAGAAAGACCTCGTCAACCTCCTATTCACCACCGCCAAGAACGACAGAGGGATGGCGGCTATCATCTGCCAGGTGGCGAAAGACCACGTGGACACCCGAAAACACAGCACCCAGTCATGGGGAGAGCTGACAGCGGACATCATCGCATTGCAGAACGAGCTCGCCAATGACCAACATCAGGAAGGAGGACAGCATGAAACAGAACGTGATAGTGATTGATGACGCACGCTCCGAGTTCAGAAAGCAGCTCATCCTCGCAGCGACAATCGGGTACTGCGCCAACCCAGAGTACAATTGCACCGATTACAAGCCGCTGGCGAACATGGTGGTCAAAACCACGGACGCAATACTGCAGGAATTGGAGAACCAACAAAAGGAGCAAGAAAATGGCTAAGAAAATCGAGTACGCAACGACAGCCGAAATCAAGGTCGGAGACATTATCCAGGCACGGCTGGACGGAAGGGCTATCAAGGTGGAGAACATAGAGACGGCAACCGAGAAGGACGGAACCACGTCCCGAATCTTCCTCGGCAAGACCTGCCTAAAGGACGGAATGCCGTCCAAGGTGAACCTCCACCGATACATCCACGAGTCGAACGTGATGAAGGTGAACGGAAAGGAGGTGCGATGATGAAGGCAAGACAAGCAAAGAAGATTCTGCGCCAGCAGCCAGAGAACGACCTGCCGCTCCACAAGATAAGCCTTTATTGGATTCACCGATGGGACAGATACAACCAATGCGTCCACCCATGCAACTGGGTAGCGCAGATGTTGGGCAGCAGAGGGGACGCAAGAATCCAAAAGGCGGTAAGCCTTGCAAGCCGCTGGGAGAAAAAGAAATTCAAACAAACACATTAAGCAACACGGAATATGGGAAGAAAGAAGAAGCGCAACAAGTGGAGCGCACAGCCAAGAAAGCAACAGAATCCACTTGCACAACAACCACAGCAGCTCGTCGCCCCGAAGGCGGTGCGTGATTATTGGAACAACGAGATGACGGCAGAGGAACGAGAGCTAATCAACACCCCGATAGGAGTGGCGCAACACGCAGGCATCGTGAGAAGGCTCGGCTTCATCACCGCCACCTTCTACCACCTCCACAGCGTGCAGAGCCTCCTATTCGCAGAGATGGAGAACATCATCGAGAAATGGGGACTTTACATGAAGGGCGTGCAGCCAGCCATCAACTCCCTACAGAAATCCGAGGATTCGTTCTTCAACGTGATGCATGATCTGGTGCAGAACCACAGCGAGGGAATCGAGGAAACCTACACCCAGGACGTGGACGCACTCTATGACCGCATCACCCGATGGGAGGGAATCCCCAAGGTTTGGAAGCCAGGGGACGAGCAGAAGCTGGAAGGCAAAGCCATAATGGAAGACATCATAGGCAGCTTGAAGAAGGGAGTGCTCAGAATCCAGGAGCAGTTCATGGAGCCAGAGCCAAAGGGTGAAGCGAGAACCCTGTACGCCATCGCAGAGATGGGCGAGGATGAGACGAGCAAAATCATCAAGCAGGACATCGCCAAGAAGGGAATCGCTGCAATCCAAGCCAACAAGCTGGCTCGCAAGAACACCGACAAGATGTTCATCCTTTATGAGCAAGTGATGCAAGTCCAGGAGACCTGCCACATGACACCATTCAAGGCGGTGCAGAAGCCAGCCGACCAAGACGAGCTCGTGGAGATAGACATCAAACCGAAGAAAAAGGGCAAGAAGCCCAAGGAGACAAAAGAATGAGCGAACACTTGAATTACTTGAAATGGTTGAAGCAGACGGAAGTCAAGCCACAGCGTCCGAAAGAAGCCCACCTCCTCGCAGTCATTGACAAGGGGACAGGCAAGGTATGCAACATCGAGGTGAGCCAAGACAAGCCTCCATACCACAACAGAGCGTGGAAGCTCAAGGCACTCTACCCACACAGCAGATACGACATCGAGCGCATGGAAACCAACCTCAGAGGAATAACGAGACGATGAGCGGAACAGGACAAAGACCGCAGGGAACGCAATGCGCCCGATGCGGTCACGCATACGAGAGCATCAACACATGGGTCTGCGGCAAGACAGGCAAGCCGATATTCAACGGCAACCCTTCCTGCGACAGCATAACAGACAAGAAACAGAAAGTCACATGGAAAAAATAAATTTGAGCGAGGCTATCGAAAAACTTGCAATCGCACACGGAATCGCAAGGGAGGAAATCGAAGCGGTTCTCGAATACTACCAGGCGCAACAACCGCAGGACGTGCCTAAGTTCGATATCGACGATTACTGCAATCGCTACAACATCGAATACTACATAGACCCAGACATCCGAGAGGAAACGAGGGAGCAACACAAGCTCCACCTCCACCACTCCAGCAAGAGAAGCCAGGCAGCGACAGCCAAGCGCAAGAGCCGCCAGCCAAAGGGCAACACTTGGATCTGGAACCGAATAAGAAGCCGCCCGAACACCAAGCACGGCTACCACTGAGAGCCACAGCCTCGAATGAGGGGGAGGGTTTGGGAGGGGGTGCGCATACACCCACACATAGGGCGCACACATATACACGCATACAGGCAGGCGCACGCATAAGCGAGCAAGAGCCAAGTAAAACAACAAACAAAAGAACGAGACAAGCAAAATGACGATTCAGATTACATTCACGGACGCAGCCATATCAACAGCCTGCATCCTCGCTGGAATCATATACATTGCGTGGCTGCTTTACGAGGTGAAGATAGCCGTGCCAGAGGAAAATGAGGCTGTGAGCCAAAATGAAGCCACACAGAGTCACGAAACAACATCGAACGAGGAAACACCAAGCAACGAAACAAAAACGCAGCAGGAAGCACGAAAATGAGCCACAGAGAGCAAATAATCATCGGAATAGACCCAGATACAGACAGAAACGGCATCGCAATGCTCGACATGAGCACGCACAAGCTCCAAGTCCAGATGCTCACCTTCCCCAGCCTCCTCGACTTCATCAAGGAAAAATACCACCAATTCGCAGAAATTGACAAATGGGACTTCAAGGTCGTCATCGAGGCAGGATGGATGAACCACGGCAACTACCACATCAAGCGATGGCAGGGAAAGCAAGGAATAGCCAGTCTCGGAGTTGACCAGGGACGCAACGAGCAGGTCAGCCGAACCATCGGGCAGATGATGGAGCACTGGGGCATCCCCTACGAGTTCAAGAGACCGCTCCCTAAGTGCTGGCACGGAGCCGACCGAAAGATAACCAAGGAGGAAATCGAGGAAATAACTTTACAAAAGCTGGGCAGGCTCAACCAAGAGGGGCGAGACGCAGCCCTCCTCGCCTGGGACTACGCAGAGCTTCCGATGCGCATCACCGGCGACACGCTCAGAGGGAAACCTTCAGCGAAAAAGTCGATTTTTGCAAGGAAATAGGCTGAAAAATGTTAATTTTTTACCTAAAGTGATTACAATATAATCAGAAAGCCGTATTTTTGCGACATGAGAAGAAGATACAACAACACAGAACAGGAACAGGAAGCCATTGCACAGGAGCAGGACTTCCTGGGCGACATCGGCAACTTCGAGCTACCCGACATAGACCTCGACCTCATGGAGTTCTTGCCATCGGACGAGACGGAGGAAACGAGGTACACTCTGCCAAAGGTTGTGCCGATGAGGGAAGACTTCGTGCTTTATGACAACGCACAGAAGATGGCGAGGGAGCTGCGCCTTGGATTCGGTGAGCGTTTCGATGCCTTCGTGAGCGGCTCCTTCATATTCGGGGACTTCATCGAGGCATACCTAACGACACAGAACGCCTGCGCCAAGAGGATGACCATCAGCACGCTCTCCATGAGCCAGAACAACGTGGACAGCCTCCACACGCTCATGGAGAAGGGCTACATCGAGGAACTGAACCTCATAATCTCGGTTTACTTTTGGGGCAACGAGCGAAGCAGCCTCATTCCCTACATCTACAAGCAGCTCGACATTGGCGACAGATTCCAGCTGGCGGTGGCAGGAGTCCACACCAAGACCGTGAACTTCGAGACATTAGGTGGGCGCAAGATTGTCCTCCACGGCTCCGCCAACCTCCGCTCCAGCGGAAACATCGAGCAGTTCACCATGGAGGAGAACCCAGAGCTTTATGATTTCTACGACGAGCACTTCAACAGGATTCTCGACAAGTACGCAACCATACGCAAGCCGATACGCAACAGCAAGGCGTGGGATTACTTCACGAGAATGGTATTCAATAACAAAAAGCAAAAGGAGAACAAGCAATGAGTAGCGGTTCAGAATCACACGGAGGCGGAGGCTCAAAGCTCCACTCCAGCACCATGGCTTCAAGAAGAGCCAGCAGCGTCCTGCCATTTTCGCCAGGAGGCGGTGGTGCAGCACCATTTTAGCGTAACAAACCAAGCAAGAGAGGCGAGCCTTCACGAAGGGCTCGCCTTGGCTGCTTAATAACCAAGGACACAGAAAATGCAGAAAGGAATACAACGAAAGGAGATGGAGCTGGCGGTGCTCCACCCAAATGACGGACAGGTCGAGGGACTGCCAAAGAACCCACGAAGAATACGAGACCCGAAGTTCAAGAAGCTGGTGCAGTCAATCAAGGACGACCCAGAGATGTTGGACTTGCGAGAACTCATCGTGTACGACACCCAGAACGAGCGAGGCTACGTCATCATCGGAGGAAACATGAGATACCAGGCACTCACGAAGCTCAAGTACGAGACGGCTCCGTGCAAGATTCTGCCCCACGACTTCCCGATGGACAAGATGCGTCGCATCGTGCTGAAGGATAACTCCAGCTTTGGAGAAACCGACTTCGATGCGCTCCTCAATGATTGGAACCTCGAAGAGATAGAGGCTGCTGCCATTGACATCCCCGATATCCAGGAGCCAGAGGAAGAGGAAGAGGCGAAGGACGATGGCTACGACGTGCAGGCGAATACCCCGAAGAAGGCAACCAGCAGGACAGGCGACCTCTACCGCCTCGGCAACCACCGCCTAATCTGTGGGGACAGCACAAAGCAGGAATACCTCGAAGCCCTCATGGGGGAGGAACAGGCAGACCTCCTCGTAACAGACCCTCCATACAACGTGGACTACCAAGCCAAGGGCAAGATGAAAATCGCAAACGACCACATGGCTGATGAGAACTTCGTGGCGTTCCTCACCGACACCTTGCAGAACGCAAGCGACAGCATGAAGCCAGGCGCAGCCTTCTACATTTGGCACGCAGACTCGCAAGGCTTCAACTTCCGAACAGCCGTGAAGAACATCGGCTGGGAGACACGCCAATGCTTGATCTGGAACAAAAACAGCCTCGTCCTCGGCAGGCAGGACTACCAATGGAAGCACGAGCCGTGCCTTTATGGATGGAAGGACGGAGCCGCCCATTACTTTACCGACAAGCGAAACCTCACCACGGTCATTGAGAAGAAGCTGGACATCGAGAAGCTGAGCAAGGCAGAGATGAAAGACCTCCTCACGCAGATATTCGGGGGAGAGACACCAACCAGCGTCATAGACTGCGACAAGCCGAAGAAGAACCCAGACCACCCTACGATGAAGCCCGTACCGCTCATAGGCAAGCTCATCAGCAACAGCAGTAGGCGCAAGGACATAGTCCTCGACATATTCGGAGGAAGCGGAACCACGCTCATTGCAGCAGAGCAGCTCGGCAGGTGCTGCCGAATGGTGGAGTTTGAGCCAATCTATGTGGACGTAATCATCAAGCGATGGGAGGAAATGACAGGAATGAAGGCGGTACTCATCCGCAACATCCTCGACCCAGAGCAGCCAGCAGGCAAGCCAGCGACCAAGACGAAAGCGAGGAAGGAGGGATAAGCCATGCCAAGAGGAAAAGACACAATGACGGAAAGCCAGCTCGCCAACATCGAGAGCCACAAGTGGCAGAAGGGGCAGAGCGGCAACCCAAGGGGCAAGAAGAAGGACAGGGTCAAGGCACTCTTGAAGCAGGTGCTCCCGAAAAGCAAGCTGAAGAAGAGCGAGGCACTGACCCTTGACGAGATAAACACCATCGAGAAGAGCATCCTCGTGCTGGAACTCGCAGACCTCCAGCTGCTGGCTAAGGCAGACGATACACCAGCATACGCTAAGACATTGGCGATGGCTGCAATCATCGACATGAAGAACGGCAAGACAACCACCATGGACAGACTCATGGACAGACAATACGGAAAGCCGCAGCAGAAGGTGGACATCACCACAGGGGGCAAGCCGATAGAGCAAGGTCGCCCACTCACCAGGGAGGAGCAAATCGAGTACTTGAAGAAGCTGGAGGAGGAATACTGAGATGATGAACGACACCGAACTGCAAAAGATGTGGGTGTTGCAGAATCCCCTCAACTTCACCAGGTACTTCTTCAAGGAGAACGGAGGAAAGCGGTTCATTGTCGGGCATCACCACAAGACCGTCTGCGACGCACTCGACAGGGTGCTCAAGGGCGAAATCAACAAGCTCATCATTAACATCGCCCCACGCTACGGAAAGACGGAGCTGGCGGTGAAGAACTTCATAGCGATGGGACTCGCCATCAACCCAGCCTCCAACTTCATACACCTGTCCTACTCCAGCGACCTCGCTGTGGACAACTCCATAGCGATAAAGGACATCGTGAACTGCGAGGCATACCAGCGTATGTTTGAGACCAGGGTGAAATACGGAAGCGACACCAAGGCGCAATGGGACACGGAGCAAGGCGGTGGAGTTTACGCAACCTCCACGCTCGGACAGATTACAGGTTTCGGAGCAGGAGAGGTGGACAGAGTGGACGAGCAGGGAAATCCGCTCCCCTACCGATTCGCAGGAGCCATCATCATCGATGACCCGATAAAGCCAGAGGATGCACTGAGCGACGTGGTGCGTGAGCGAGTGAACCGACGATTCGAAACCACCATCCGAAACCGAGTGAACAGCCGCAACACGCCAATCATCATCATCATGCAAAGACTGCACGAGCACGACCTATGCGGCTACCTGCAAGAGATTGAGCCTGACGATTGGACGGTGGTCAGCCTTCCGTGCATCACCACGGACGAGGAAGGAAACCGAATGCCACTATGGGCGTTCAAGCACACGCTGCAGGAATTGGAGAAGATACGCCTCGCCAACTCCTTTGTCTTCGAGACGCAGTACATGCAGAACCCTACACCTATCGAGGGTTTGATGTACTCCCACTTCAAGACATACGACACCCTCCCGATAGAGGCGCACCTGCCAAGGCGCAAGTGCTACATCGACACAGCGGACACAGGAGCCGACTGGCTCTGCGCCATTTGCTACGACGAATACGAGAGCGGATGCTACGTCACCGACATCCTATTCACCAACAAGAGCATGGAGTTCACGGAGCCAGCCGTGGCGAGGATGCTGGTGAAGAACCAAACCGAGGAGGTCGTGGTAGAGAGCAACAACGGAGGTCGAGGGTTCAGAAGGAACGTGGAGAAGCTCGTCCGCACCCTCGGAAATTGGATAATGGTCTTCATAGACCTCGCCCAGACCGCCAACAAGCAGACACGAATCTTCATCAACAGCTCGAAGGTGATGAACATGGTATTCTTCCCAGCAGGATGGGAACTATTGTTCCCACATTACCACAACGCAATGAAGTCCTACCGCAAGGAGGGAGGAAACGAGCACGACGATGCGCCCGACTGCACGACAGGCGTGGTGGAGCGTTTCGGATTGATTACCTGCGCCCAGATCACCGACGAGGAAGAGGAAGAAATCGAGGATGAGATTTATTAACAACACCAAGCATAAGGAGAAACAAACAATGCCAGACATCAAAGAGATTATCGACAGACAGAACAGAATGCCAGCGCAAATCATCGACGACTTAAAGCAGAAGAGCCTCGATGTAATCCCTTGGGGAAACTTGCGCAAGGAGTACGAGCCAAAGCAGCACCCAGTGTACACCGACCGCAACTATCGAGACAAGGTGCGCAAGGGCAAGGTGGAGAAGATGACCCGAATCACCTACAGCATACAGAAGCAGGCAGTGAAGCGAATGAAGGAACTCATGTTCACTATCCCAACGAAGAGAAAGTACACCACCAAGACGGAGGAAGAGAAGCAGGCTGCGGACATCATGGAGGCAATCTTCAAGCGCAACCGAATCAATGCGCTGAACCTAAAGCGAGCGCACAAGCTCTTTGCCAGCTGCGAGATGGTGACTATTTGGTTCGCCCAGGAGCAGGACACCATCTACGCAGGACACAAGAGCAAGCTAAAGCTCCGATGCAGGGTATTCTCACCGATGGACGGAGACATTCTGTACCCACTTTTCGATGAATACGACGACATGATAGCCCTCAGCGTCCAATACAGCCGAAAGAAGGGAATGGAGCAGCTCACCTACTTCGACACCTACACCGATGCCTTCCATTACCGCTGGGTCAGCAGGGACGGCAACGGCTGGGAGGAAGACGTGGAGCCAGAGCCTATCAACATTGGGAAGATTGCAGGCATCTACATCCACCGAGACCTCCCGATATGGGAAGACCAGAGCGACAACGGCTACGAGCTGGAGTGGACGGTCAGCAGACAGGGCAACTACCTGCGCAAGAACAGCCGACCAACCTGGGTAATCTACTCGGACAGCCAGCAGGTGACCGCACCGAAGAACAAGAAGCAGGAGCCTGTCGATGACAACGCAGGGCGCAACGTCCTCCGATACGGACAGAAAGACAAGGCTGAGTACGCAACGTGGAACCAGGCAACCGATGCCTTGAAGCTCCAAACCGAGGAACTCAGACGCAACATCCACACCAGCCTCCAGCTCCCCGACATGAGCATGGAGCAGATGAAGGCGACACCAATGAGCGGAGAGGCACGCAAGATGCTCTTCATCGATTGCCAGATGAAGGTCACGGACGAGTCGGGCGATTGGCTGGAGTTCTTCGACAGGGAGGTGAACGTTATACGAGCTTTCTGCAAGCAGATGTACCCCGAACTTGCATCAGCCTTCGACGCCCTCGTGGTGGAGAACAAAATAATTCCGTTCCAAATCAACGACAGAAGCCAGCAAATCAAGGACATGAGCGACGCAACAGGAGGCAAGCCTATCGTATCAAGACGTACAGCCATCCGAGAAATCAACATCGTACCAGAGGAAGAGGTGGACGAGGAAGAGCAGAGAATCATAGACGAGGAGAATGCAGCAGCCGATGCCTTCTCCAACGAACCAACCATGTAAAGGATTGAACAATGCCAACAAGAATCACCATTGCAACATACGACGAGAAGCACAAGCAGAACCTCGCCAAGAGAGCCAAGAAGGTGAGCAGCCTATACGACGCAGCCGTGAAGCGATTGACGCAAGCGGCTGCGCCATCCCTTTTTGACGCAGACAAAGAGCAAGAGTTCCACTTCGAGGACTTCCCAGCCTTGAAGAGGGAGATGGACGCACTCATGCAAGACCTCTACTCCAGCCTACAGACGAACATCGAGGATGGGGACGAGGAAAGCTGGACGCTCGCCAACACCAAGAACGATGCAATGGTGGAATCGGTCATCGGCAAGGCGAAGCTCCCAAAGCAGACCGTGCAGGCGTGGAAGCACCCACACCTGGAGGCACTCAATGCCTTCATAGACCGCAAGGAGGCAGGGATGGGACTCAGCAAGAGGGTCTGGAACCTCACCCAGCAGTTCAAGGACGAAATGGAACTCGCCCTCGAACTCGGAATGGGCGAAGGCAAGAGCGCAGCCGAACTGAGTCGCGATATACGCAAATACCTCAAGGAGCCAAGCAAGCTGTTCAGAAGGGTGCGAGACAAGAGCGGAGCCTTGCGCCTCTCCAAGGCTGCTGCCGCATATCACCCAGGGCGTGGCGTTTACCGCTCCAGCTACAAGAACGCCCTCCGAATGACAGCGACCGAGAACAACATGGCATACAGGACAGCCGACCACACCAGATGGCAGGCTCTCCCTTTTGTTATCGGTATCGAAATCCATATCAGCAACAACCACCCGACAGAGGACATCTGCGACCTATTCGACGGAAAACGCTTTCCAAAGGACTTCAAGTTCACAGGATGGCATCCATGGTGCAGATGTTATGCAGTTTCCATCCTCGCCAAGCAGGAGGAAATGGACGCATACATCAAGGCTCTCATTGCTGGCGAAGACGTGAGCGATTGGCAATTCACTGGCAAGGTCGAGCAGATGCCAACCGAGTTCACCAAGTGGATGAAGGACAACGAGAGCCGAATAGCCAAAGCCAAGTCCATGCCCTACTTCATCAAGGACAACTTCAAGGACGGAGACCCAGCCAAGGGGCTGCGATGGGAAGGCGTGGAGAAATCCTTCAAGAAAGATGGAACCATCGCAGCTACGCCTAAGAGCAAGCCAGCGGACGAATGGAAGGGAATCAGCAAGAACGACAGGGAACTATTGGAACTCGTACAGACAGAAGGCTGGACGGAACAGAACCAAGACCACTATCGTGACTTGCTCGACAAGGCATACGATGCAGAGATGAAGAAAGCTAACCTCAAGCCAACGAAGCTGCGCACCAAGGCTGAGGAAGATGCCGTCGATAGTTTCAGACAATGGGGATTTGAGGAACTGAACGAAGCCCTGCGTGCAGGAAAGTCACTCAACGCAAAGCAAAGAGAGGTGCAAGAGCAGATAGACAAGATTATGAGCCGAACCACACTGAAGAAGGACATGGTTGTTTATCGAGGAACCCAATACGCACCAACGGATATCAACCCAGCATACTCCAGCACGACAACACGAATCACCATCGCAGAGCACTTCTCGTCCGAGATGTACGGCTCCAAGCACCTGTACGCATACCGCATACCAAAGGGTACGCACTGCCTGATCATTGGAGGCGCAGAGGACGAAATTGTCCTGCCACGAGGCTTTAACCTTGGGCAATACAAGATAGGCGCAAAGAAAAATGAGCCAGCAATCATCAAGAAGCCAACCGCAAAGGAAATCGCAGCCAAGAGACACGCTGCGAGAACAAAGGAGCAGGTGGCAGACATCCAAGACGCATGGACGGAAAGAAAACTCGACATTTATGACGAGAAATGCGACAAGCTAATGAAAACCCTCACCTACAGCCAAGGGCAGGCACTTCCAGCATTGGCGAAGAGGCAGATAGCCCTGCGCAATGCTATTGGCATGAACGCATCGGTTGAAAAAGTCGAGGCTTTGTTTGCAAAGTTTGAAAAAGGCGTGAAGGCACAGAACGAATGGGATACCCAGGTATGGGGCAGCTTTACCAAGGAACAAATCGCAAATATGAGGGACATAGAAAAGAGCCTCGGAATCAAAAAGGGAAGACCTATGACCTACGAGGAAGCTGACAAACAGAGCGCAAACCCATTGCATGTGAACGAATACATTGTGGACAAAAACTCAAAATGGGTATTGTCTGGGACAAAGATTCATGTAAGCAAAAACCCATTATACGACAAAGCCAAGCACGAGCCATACGATATAAACTGCCAAACTTGTGCTCCAGCCTACGCTCTGAGAGAATGGGGCTTCAATATTCATGCAAAAGGCAATACACAGAAAATCGGAGATTTGTCTTATTACTTAAGCCATGGCGATAATTGGCTGGAGACATGGACTGAGAAAGACGGCTCGCCTGTAAGCATAACCAGTTTTAAAGACTTCCAAAGAGCACATCCAGGCTGGAAGCACATGACGCAACAAAGATACCTCCAATACTTCGACGAAGTTTGCAAAGAGGAAGGCACATACGAAGTCGGTCTTAGCTGGGAACCAAGAGGTGGACATTGCACAATCGTTAAACGATTCAACGATGGAAGCCTTAAGTACATAGAGCCGCAGGAAGACAACTCCGACGGAAGCGGATTTGAGGAAAAGGACATTAAATACCTTTGCGAAAAAATGAGGAAAGACCCAATTTTGAAAGATGGAGCGATAAAGGTCAGCGACAAATTGCTTAATTTGAAATACGTTTCAATTTTCCTTAAACGCTGAAATTACATCAAGGGCGATAAAACCTTTAAACTCGGTAATTTCCCCATTTGAAGACAGGACAAGAGCAACAGGGAAGCCAGTCTTGCTATTGGCAACGGCTGCACAATAGCAAGATTCCCCCTCCTTCTCCCCAACAAAGGAGACGGAATAAGCAGAACCAAGGTTCTCGCTAACGAAGCTACGTATCGTCTTTGAAACTTTCATAAAAGTTTAGTTTTTTGCGGCAAACTTACGAAAAAAGTCGGAGATTGCAAAGGGAAAATCCCTATAATTTGCGAATTTAGCTTTAATTTACGTTAAATAAATGATTATATTGTAATCACTTTTAAGAAAAAGAGCTATTTTTGCAGCGTTACAAATTTGTATAACCAAAGCATAATTTTATGTTCGAATTGATTTTAAAGGCACTCAAAACCAAGTTTTCTGGGGTTGATGCCAAGATTTTAGAGCGGATAGCCAAGAAAAAGGCTGAGACGACAACCAAGGAAGAGGAAGTGAAAACCGTCGTTGATGGGGTGACCTTCCAATCCATTCTGGAGAGCGAGGGCGACCGAAGAGCTGACGAGGCTCAGAAGACAGCCGTGACCAACTACGAGAAAAAGTACAAGTTGAAGGACGGCAAGCCTACCGACGAACCAGCACCAAAGACCACACCAAGCCCGACAAACCAGCCAACAGGAGGGGAAGACAGCGAGGTGATGAAGATGCTCAAAGAGATTAAGGCAGACAACGAGCAGCTGCGCAACGAGCTCAACGGATTCAAGTCCGAGAAGCTCGGCAATCAGCGTAAGCAGCAGTTCGAGGCTTTGTTTGAAGGGGCATCCGACAAATTGAAGGAACGCTACATGCGCAACTACGACCGCCTGTCATTCAAGGACGATGAGGACTTCAACGGATGGCTCGACAGCCAGAAGCCGTTCATCGAGGATGACATCAAGACGGAGAAGGCAGCAGGTGCAACCAACACACCACCGCTCGGTGGTACCCGACGCAAGCCAGGCGAGCAAGCCGACCCAGCCGTTACCGCATACCTCAACGCAGAGGCAGTGAGAGAGCAGCAGGCAGCATCGCCAGTCATCATCGGACTCACCCAGGGCGCACCAGCGACACCAGCACCTCCTGCGCAGTAGCAAAGTTTAACCATTTAAAGGGAAAAAGCAATGAACCGCATGTTCAAGCACACGGACGCAGACCGACCTGATCCTATCGTCTTCGAGACCATCGTCACGGAGAAGCCTGGAGGCGGTCTCGTCAAGAACCCTGAGTTCGACTTGCACAAGGGTCTCGCAATGGGACAGGACGCAAGCGGACTCTTTGTCCCAATCAAGGGATACCGCCTCATTACAGAGGTAAAGACAGCTGACACCACTATCAAGATAGCCAAGGGCAGTGGTATCAAGAAAGGAGACGTTATCGCCCATGGCAAGGTAGGTGTCGCCTGCACCAAGGTGGACACCGAAACCAGCCAGGACTATGACGTGGTGACCGTCACCTTGGGCGTGGCTATCGCCCAGGACACCGTCCTCTTCCAAGCAGCCGAGGCAGCGGACGGAAGCTCAGCAACGGCTGCGCCAATCCACAAGCCCGAATACATCCTCGGCACATTCGTCAAGGCTGGAGAGGGCGACTTTGAGGCTCGACTGATTCGAGGCGCAAGCCTCCGAAAGGAGACAGCACCTGTCGCAGCAGAGGTCGTGGATTTGATGAAGGGCATCACGCTCGATTAATTCATTAACAAAAAAGGAGACAAGAATCAATGGAATCACCATTATTTGACATTGACATACCTGGAATGCAGGCGACCGTCAACAAGTTCCAACCAGGAACAGGTCTCGCATGGGCTGCACTCTTCCCACTCAAGTACACCCGAAAGTTTGACTTGAAGGGCTTGGAGGGAGACGAGGGCATCCCTGTGGCAGCGGACAGAGTCGCATTCAACACCAAGGCTCCAAAGAAGACACGCCAGAAGGTCGGCACCTGGAGCGGCAAACTTAGCAAGTACGCAGTCAGCCGTGACAAGGACGAGGTAGAGATTAACGAATACCTCGACGCACAGACCCTCGCAAACACAGCAACCGAGAACCAGCAAGAGAAGCAGGAACTCGTTAACTTGGTTTACGATGACGTGACCTTTGTCCGCAAGGCGATGGACTACAAGGTGGAGCTGGACTGCATGAGAATCGCATCCAGCGGTGTGCAGACATTCCCAGCGAAGATTGAGGGCGACATGGCGACACAGGACACCATCGACTTCAATGTTCCTAAAGCCAACTTCATCGGAGTATCAATCTCCAACAAGAAGAGCAAGGACGGCAAGACAACCATCGAGGCGGTAACCTGGGATGACGAAGAGAACGCAGACGGACTCCTCGACCTCGCCAACGCACAAGACATGATAGCAAAGCAGGGATTCACCAAGCCACGCTATGCATTCATGGAGAAGTCCAAGTTCAACCAGCTCATCGCACAGAAGAAGACCGCCAAGCGACTCTACCCACAGGTGAACGACCTATCGATGATTACAGCCGACATGATTACGCTGGAGAAAATCAACGCCTACAACGAGAACCCATCGAGAGGCTATCCGCACATCATCATCCTCGACACCTATGTAACCATCGAGCATAAGGACGAAAGCCGTGAGACCATCAAGCCATGGAACGTGAACGTGGTGACACTTTCGCCAACCCAGCAGCTCGGATGGACTTATTACAAGAACGTACCTATGGTTCAGAACACCTCGGCTTTGCAGGTTTACGGAGCTTTCTTCAAGGTCACCCGATACAGCGAGGTGAACCCTCAGTCGGAGACCACGCTGGCAGAGGCATACGTGCAGCCTGCGCTCATCAACCGCAAGTCCCTTGTTTTCCTCAACACGGCAAACAAGACCTGGGCAGATGGCGAGGCAGCGACAGCCTAACCCGTAACAGAGAGACAGCATGAAGACAAGACACGCAATCAAGGCAATGAGCAGCTACCCCATACCAGCCGCAACGATTGACAACATCATCGACGAGGCAGGGCTGGACGCAGAGGCTGAAATCACCAAGAAAATGAGAGCGAGCAACGAGTTCAAGAAGGCGAAGGCACTGACCTACGCCTTCCTTGCCGAAGCACCGAACATCACCCAGGGTGGAATCAGCTACACGTTCAGCGAGGACGAACGCTCACGATTCGCCAAGAAATCGAACAGCCTGCTCGCAGAGCTGGGAGAGGACGAGGCAGGAACCGACGTTCAATGCGGCTACATCGGGGAGGATTTCTGATGATTATCCAAAATGGCTTTCTTTTCATTATCGATACCACCAAGGGGGGAATGCTTCACGGCATCCCCCAGAAGGTGGACAAAACCAAGGGAGAACCAATCCCTTGCAACATATCGAAGAACAAGAGCGACCACCAAGGCACATACCAGGACGGCAAGTTCACGCAATTTGCAGCCAAGGTACTAATCGAACCGCAGGACTTCACCGCCAAAAGAGTGAGGCTAACCGACAACCGAGGCACAGACCTCGGAGAGTTCGAGGTGCAGGACATCACCTATCTCGAAGCAGTGGACGCATTGCAGATAACCGTCTGAGGAGAATAAGACCATGCCTATAAAACCCAACTTCACGGCAAACGACATCCGCAACAGGATGAACCAGGAGATACAGCGAAGGAGACAGGCACTGATAGCCCAGCTTTTCTACATCGGGGAGGAATGCCTGACCCAGGCGAAAAGCGGACACGGGTACAGGAATCAGACAGGAAACCTTTGCAGCTCCATAGGTTACTGCATCCTCGACAATGGCAATATTATACACGAGGGAGAATGGAAATCCGTGGCTGGAGGCAAGGGAGACGGAACGGAGGGAGCCAAGCAAGGCGTGGCTTTTCTTCATGATCTGGCAAGCAAGCAACCAACGAAAGGCATCGTTTTTCTTATGGTGGCAGGAATGCCATACGCCCAATACGTCGAAGCTATGAGCCTCGATGTTCTCGATACAAGCGAGCAGATGGCGCAAGCAAAAATCAAGGCGATGCTCAACCGATTATTCAAGGCAACTTAACTATGGCAAGAGGAACGACACAAATCGAATTGGAGATGTACGCAGCACTTGAGGAGCTGATGGGAAGTACGATACATGGAACATTCTACCCCAGCGACCTGCGACCACTCGATGCGAACACCGAGGACGCAGTCCTTACCGTCTCCAACGCAACGGCAGCTCAAATCCAGGAAGGCAGGGCACGGCTCAATATTTACGTACCCGACATCGACAACGGAGGGACGAGCTTCGTCCCCGACAAGGCAAGGTTGATGGAGCTGGAGAAGATGACCGACAAGGTGGTCGAGACACTTAATGAAGCCGACACCGCCTACATTTTCGATTTGTTTCAAGCTACGGCAACGATTGCCGTGCCAGGGAAGAGTGAGCATTTTTTGAACATCGGCATTCATTTTAAGTTAGCAAACATTTAAAATAACAAGGAGAAACAAGACATGGCAGACACCAACCGAAAGATTATCATGTCATGGGGAAAGTGCAAAGTCGAGTTTGGAGACACAGGTGAGAACGATGCATTTGCAACAGAACTCACCGATGTCGGTGTCATCAAAGACCAAAGCACCGAACTCTCAGCCAGCGATGGAGACCAGCTCCAGATGAAGGCTACAGGTGGGGAGGTCGTGGCACAGGAAGACAACGAAGGCACGCTCCAGCTCGTGACAACCGTCATCGAGCCGACACCTGAACTTTACGAGAGACTCGGCATCGCAGACAAGGAAGCTGATGGCGAGCAGAAGGTGAAGACCCACATCGTGCCAGGCGACAAGTGTCTGAAGGTTACACCACACAACAAGGGAGCGAGAGGAATCAAGGCTCCGCTTTGCCGCATCAAGGTAGCACCAGCCCTTGACGAACAGAATGGTAACGCCCTCACCCTCACGTACAACATCTTCAAGACAACAGGTGTGGCACCAAATGAAAAAGGAGAAGACCAGAACTACTGGTACTCCCGATTCAAGACTACGGAGGCTTTGAAATAATCCCATATTCCAAACCAAGGGCAGGAGGAAAGCGCAAAGCCACCCTCCTGCCCTTTCATATTCAAGAGAGCTATGGACAAAGAACAAAAGACATTGGAACAGCAGGTGGTGGACACCATCCTCCAGCGTAAGACAACATCGCTGGAGATAGACGGACGCACCTACGAGATACCAGCACCGACACCAGCCACGCTCATGATGGTCAGCGAGGAAACCTACAACATGCCCGATATCAACCAAGCCCCGAAGAGCATCCTCAACGAGACCCTGCGAACCGCCAGGGACTGCAAGGCATTGGGCAGGATAGCCGCCATCTTGGTACTCGGAGCCAAGCGCATAAGGGAGAACCACAGGGTGAAGATTTCCCAGATCAAGAAATGGAGCTGGCGCAAGGTCCGATTCATCACAGAGGCGAAGACACAGAGCGAGGTGGACTACATCGCAGACCGAATCCTCGAGGAACTATCCCCACAGACGCTGAACGAGGCGATAACCAAACGGCTGCTGGAGATGCAAGTGGGCGATTTTTTCGGTCTTACCACTTCCCTAAGCGCAACAAACATTCTAAGGGCAACAAAGGAAGTGGAACAGACAGCCCCTGGGCAATCATCATAGGCTGGGCGAAGAACCTCGGAGTGACAACGGAACAGGTTCTATACGACTACAGCTGGACGAACCTCACCCTTTACTCAGCAGCGACCCCACAATTCGATGACGAGGACACCAAGGCAGGAGGCAAGGAATGGGACGAGTCCAAGGACGCAAACAACCCCGACAATTTCAACGACAAGGACGATGAGGAAGAAACCATCGTAAGGAGCATTTAAAAAATGGCAGATTTCGACAACGGAAGAGAAGGATTCTCGATAGGCATAGACGATTCACAATTGCAGAGCGACGCTGAGAAGGTCGTCCAGCAATTCCAATCCATCGGCAGGATTGCCACCGAGATAGGACAGAAAATAGACTCTGCATTCGGCAGCGTCAGCACGGAGAGCCTACGGCACGAGACGGAGGAAGCGACCGACAAAATCAAGGAGATGGGAGACACCACCAAATCCGAGACCGAGAAGATGGACGCAAGCCTCAAGAAGATAGCCGCAGGCGTTACTGCGTACTTTTCCATTCAGAAGTTAGCCGAGTTCGAGAGCAAGGTCATCAGCATCAGAAGCGAGATGGAGAGCCTGCACGTTTCCTTCAAGAACCTCGCAGGCGAGCAGATGGGAAACGAGCTATTCGAGCAACTGAAGGAATACGAGCTGCGCACCCCGATGATTATGAACGACCTCGCACAGGGAGCGCAGACAATGCTCGCCTTCAACATACCAGTGCAGGAGGTCATGGAGCACTTGAAGGCAATCGGTGATATCTCCATGGGCGACAGCGAGAAGTTCAAGAGCCTCACCCTCGCCTTCTCCCAGATGAGCGCAACAGGCAAGCTGATGGGACAGGACTTGCTGCAGATGATTAACGCAGGATTCAACCCATTGCAGGTTATCAGCGAGAAGACAGGCAAGAGCATCGGTGAGCTGAAGGACGAGATGTCCAAGGGAGCCATCAGCACCAAGATGGTGCAGGATGCGTTCCACGCAGCCGCCAGCGAGGGAGGTCAGTTCAACGGAATGCTGGAGCAGCAGAGCAAGACAATGAAGGGTGCGCTCTCCAACCTGGAGGGAGCATGGCAGTACATGCTCAACGACATAGGCGAGGCACAGGAAGGCTTCATCGTTGACAGCATCGACGCAGCGCAGAAGCTCATCGCCAACTACAAGCAGGTGGGACAAATCATCATGGGCTTAATCACCACCTACGGAACATACAGGGCTGCGGTCATGGTGGCGACCGTGGCAGAGAAAGGACACAGCATCACAATGATTGCGGCAAGGGCGCAAATCCTGCTCACGCAGAAGGCACAAGCCTTGCTCAACGCAACGATGCTCTCCAACCCATACGTGGCAGCAGCCACAGCACTCGGAGTGCTCATTGGAACATTAGTAGCCTGCCAAGACGGACTGACCGCAAGCGAGAGAGCACAACGAGACCTCAATAACGAGATGCAAGAAGCTAAGCAGAAGCAGGAGGAATATAACCAAGAGACGGAAACCGCCATCGAGAACGCACAGAAGGACGGAACAGCCACCAATGACAGACGCAAGGCACTGAACCTCCTCATACAGCGATACCCTTCCATCATAAGAAAATACATTGACGAAGAGGGACACCTAAAGAACATCGTCCAGCTTAAGCGAGAAATCGCAGAGTTGGATGGAAAGAAGACCGTCTCTGACCTCAACAAGGAGGCAGACAAGAATGAATCATACGTTTATTACCTCCGTAGGGCACTCTCGAACCAAAGACAGGGAGGCACAACTAACACACTCTCACAGAAGGAGCGTGAAATGATTAACAAAATCAAGGAGGACTACTACAAGAAAAATGGATGGTCAAGCCGAATGACTGCGAGCATTACAGACATGATAAGCTATTATCAAGATAAAGCAAAAGGAGCAAGAAAAACGGCAGGCAAGACCGCCACCACCCAACAAGCCAATAAGCTCGCAGAGGGATTCAAGAATCTAAACAACACCCAGCTCAACAACCTCATCAAGCAGCTGGAGAAAGGCAAGGCAACAGGCAAGAACGTCATGTTCAAAATGAAGGGATTCGGAAACTACGCCTACAGCCAAAGCGACATATTGAGCATGCTCACAACCGCCCAGGGTATCAAGACAGCCAGGGGCAAGAGCAAGAAGACATACAACGCCAGCGACTGGGACAAACAAGCCAAGGACGCACAGGCGAAACTCGACGAAATGGGAGATGACAAGAAGGGAACCAAGGAGTGGAAGGCGCAAGAAGACCTAATCAAAGAAGCGCAGGAACACAAGGCATCCCGACAAGTCTCCACCCACCAACAGAGAACATCAGCCGCCAAGAAGCAACAAACCGAAGCCGAGAAAGCCGCCAAGGAGCAAGCCAAGGCAGACGAGAAGAAGGCAGAGGAAAACTACAAGTACGAGCAGCAGAGCACCCAGCAGAAGACCGACAACGAGCTACTGCAGGCACAAGCCATCGTGGATGCGATGAAGGAAGGCGAGGCTAAGAAACTCGCCCAGCTCGACATCAACTACAAGAAGGAGCAGGATGCGCTCGACAAGGAAGAGAAGGCATTGCTCCAAGCCAAGATAGACCATGCAAAGACCTTGTGGGAGGCAGACCCGAAGAACGAGAAACGAGGGTTCTATGCCACAGGGCAGCAGAAGAACATAAAGCTGACAGACGAGGAAAAGGCTGGAATCACAGCCAAGCGCACCTCGCTCGACAGCAACACCGCACAACAGAGGGACGACCTGATCAAGGCATTGCTCGAGAAATACGATGACGAGAACGAGAAAGCAGAGAAGACCCGAAAGGCAATCACGGACGATATCGCCCAGCTGACAAAACTGAGGGACGAAGCAGCCAAGCTCGGAGACAAAGACCTCGTCCAGCGTTACGAACACAAGCGAGAGCAGGCAACGAAAGCCCTCGAAGAGAACATACAAAGCGTTTACCTTGAGGAACTGAAGAAGTCCATCGATTGGGACTCGGTCTTCAACAACCTCGACAAGCAGACAACGCAGCAGCTAAAGGACACCCGAAACAAGCTCCTCGCCTACAAGGGAAGCACAGAATACAAGAACGCCACCCCAGAGAACAAGAAGGTCGTGGAGACCGCCATAGGACAGCTCAATGACGCAATCATCAAGGGAAGCGGCATATTCGGCAACCTCGCAGAGAACTGCAAGGCATACGAGGAAGCGAGCCAAAGATACACCGATGCCTTGAAAGAACTGAACATCGCACTCTCCGAGTTCAGCGACATCGAGGACAGCGATGCATCCGACGAAGCCAAGGAGAAGGCTAAGAAGCGAGTGGATGAAGCTCAGAAGAAGGCTGACGATGCCAAGAAGGACAAGGACACCACCAAGGTGAACCGAGACAAGTCTATCGACACGACAACAAACAATATCATAAGCCTCTCCAACGCAATAACCCAGCTCGGAAGCACCAGCGAGATGAGCCTTTCAGAACTTGGCAGTGTCGCAAGCAATGTCGCAAACGTATTCGGAGAAGCTGGCTCGAAGATAGGAGGCATCATCGGTGCCATTCTTTCATTGCTTGATGCGATACAGAAGCAGGGACTCTTCAAGTTCATCGGCAACATTTTCTCCTCTGTTTTCGGAGCGGTCGGTGGAATTTTCCGAAGCCTCACAGGAAGCAAGCTATTCGGTACCGACACCAGCGTTGAAGACACGATAAACGACCTCACCCAATCCAACAAGGATCTGGAGTCTGCAGTGGACAGGCTGACCGAGATAATGAAGGACAAGGCAGGACAGGAAGCAACCGACACCTACCAAAGGGCGAAGAAGAACCTGGAGGATGCAGAGTCCAACAAGCAACAGATTCTGAAAGCGGCAGCAGGAGCATACAGCAACGGATTTGCAGGCATCGGTGGACATCACTCCGCCAACAAGAAAATCAACGACTCCATGAGCGCATCCGATTGGGCGAGGATTAGCCAAATCACAGGAGTGACCGTCCGAGGTGCTGGTGACTTTTGGAACCTTACCAGCGAGCAGATGGCGAAGGTGGCTGACGAGGCGACCGACCTCTGGTCTAAAATCAAGAACGCAGGAGGATACAAGAACGTGTCCAGCGACATGGACGAGTACATCGAGTACTACAAGAAGCTCATCGACTTGCAGAACGACTACAATGAGGCGGTCACGAACCTATCGTTCGACAGCGCAAAGGATGGATTGAAGGAACTGCTGAAGGACACCACCAAGGGCTTAAAGGACGCAACCAAGCAGGTAAAGGAGTACATGGAGGAAGCAATCCTCAACTACATAACCAAGACGGCACTCGCCCAGGACATGCAGGACTGGTACAAGCAATTCGCTGACGCAATGGCTGACGGCACACTCGACCAAACCGAGAAGAACGCCTTGCAGAAAAAATACGAGGAAACCTACCGCAAGGGAGAGCAGCAGAGGGACAACATGTACGCAGCGGCTGGAATCGACCCATCGGAAGACTACAACCAAAGCAGCACCAGCGCAAGCCTCAGTGGAATGACGCAAGACCAGGGCGAGGAAATGAACGGAAGGCTCACCAGCATACAGGTTGGAGTTACCACCATTTCGGAAGCCATCCAGCAGCAGGCGATGAACAACGCAAGCATCGCACTGAGCGCATCGGCAATCAGAACCAACATGGACGACATGATGGAGATGCAGGTGCAGGCGGTCGGACACTTGGAGAAGATAGAGCGATACACCAGCGAGCTGCCTGCGATGAACCAAAAGCTGGAAAAGATAAGAAAGAACACCGAACACCTTTAATAGGAGAAGCGACAAATGAACAGAATCGGGGAATTATTCATCAACGACATGGACGCATTCGGAATGTGGGGCATTTGCCTAAGCGACTCCTCGCTTTGCACGCTCATCGAGCCAGAGCCACTGAAAGATGCGGTCAGCAACAAGGCGACCACCGAGAACGGAAAGCAGGTCATCAAGGAGCAAGCACCAAAGGTGGACGAGAGGGACATGACACTATTCGTCCAGCTTTACGCACAGAGCCGAGACGAAATGATGCAGAGGCTGATATCGTTCAAGAAGGAGCTAAAGAAGAGGCGCATCAACATACGCACCAAGTTCGAGCCAGACGTGGTGTACCGATGCGACTACAAGAACTGTAAGCAATTCAAGTCATACTTCAAGGGAATGGCGACATTCAGCCTGTCGCTGAACGAGCCGAACCCAGCCAACAGGGGCAAGGAGGATACCGACAATTATGAAGATACAGATTTATAACAGGGCGCAAGCCAAGGCATACACCATACCAGTCGGGAGCGGAAGCACCTACGCATGGAAGAAGCAGGAGGAGGAGTACATCAGCGTGAACTTCTCCACCTCCTCCGTCCTTTCGCTCCGAAAGGGATACTACACCAACATCGAGGGACTCGGTCGCTTCGAGGTGGTGGACTTGCCAAAGCCAACTGCATCGAGCAAGGACGCAGGCTACGATTATGAACTGCGACTTGACAGACCCTGGTACAAGTTCAAGAACCGCATCATCTTCTTTAGGATTGGCAGCGTGAACGGAATGCAAGCCAAGTGGAGCAACACCGACACGCTGGAGGCACAAGCCAGCATCCTCACCGACAACCTCTCCAAGATTGGCTACACATACGGAGGCAAGGAGTACATCGTATTCATTCACGATGACGTGGAGAAGAGGAACGACGCAAAGCTCATAGACTACGATAGCACCACCCTGCTCTCGGCACTTGACAAGATAGCCGAGGCTTTCGACACCGAATGGTGGATAGACAAGAATGAAATCCATTTCGGAAGATGCGAGCAAGGCGACCAGATCATAACGCTGGAGCAGCACAAGGAGCTGAACGGACTTAGCAGAAGCGAGGACAGCGAGCAGCACGGAACCAGGCTCTACGCTTTCGGCTCCAGCCGTAACCTCAACCAAAACTACAGACGCAAGCTGAAGAACCCATTCACGATAGACGGATTCCACAAGCTCTACTCCACCAAGGTGCGATTCACGACAAACAAGCCGAAGACATACTACAGCGAGAAGAACCGCATCAAGATAACCAGCTACAGCAAGTACGCTGACAAGACATACACTTTCAAGGTGGTGAGCGGAAGCTACACCAACCCAGCCGCAGGACAGACTGTCTCCTGGAACAGCCCAGTCTTCGAGATTGAGGTGGACAGCATGGTGGACGCAATCGGGTTTCAGAACGGAACAGGCGTGCAGTTCATCATCGGGGACGAGACAGGAGGTCAGACGGACGCAAGCAAGACCACCATGGTCAGAGTTGAGCGAGAATACCGCCCGATTTTCTCGTTCAAGGACTTGCAACTGCAGAAGAAGGCGATAACCAAGAACACCACCATCACGCTGGCAGACAAGACCGAGACAGGAATAGAGTTCATAGGCATAGTGGCTGACGGAGACAAGAACATCAACGACGGAAGGGACTGCTACGGACTGACGGACGAGAAGAAGCAGCTCGCAGACACAAGCCAGCAGGTCACGCTCGCCCACCTCGCAATGGCATACGTCAACAAGCTCTACACCGAACCGATAGACGGACAGGCAGACGTGGCGATACAAGGAGTGGCAGACACCATCCTCCAGCTACCGATAGGCACGCCATACATTGACAGCGACCCGAACCTCGACCCAGACGAGGTGACGGACATAGTCAAAACCTACGAGGACATCTACCCAAGGGCACTGCTCACCATAACGGAGGTGACGGAGATACCAGCCAGGACAACCGACACCGACACAGGCAACGTGACATATTGGACTGCCTACCGATTCAAGGCGAAGCTCCCAGATGGCTCTCCCTTCGTTTTCGACAGCATATACGAGACGCAGGAGCAAAACAAGCCACTGAGCATCCACTTCGAGAGCGGAAAGCTGAACGGAATGGACTTCGAGGTACACTTCAACCCTGATGCGGACGTGGATGACAAGCAACTCTTCGAGATTACGAGGAACGACACCTACACGCTGGAACTGCCGAACGACACTATGAAGCCGGCGGTCGGGGACAAGCTCTACATGTACAACATGGACATTACCTTCATTGATGACGAATTGGTGGAGGCAGCGGAAATGGAGTTGAAGGCAGAGGCTGAGAAGGACATGAAGAAGATGAAGGTGGACAGCGGAACATACGAGGGAGCCACGAACCCCGTGGACTTCAAGCGAAAGCAAATCGAACTTACCTACGGAAGCAAGGTGAAGCTCGTCGCACCCGAATACTTCGACACCGAGGACAGAGCAAGACAGAGCCGCATCATCGGCTGGGAACTTGACCTCGAAGACCTCACCCAAGGCACATACACCATCGGTGAGAGCAAGGCATACAGCAACAGCGAGAGCCTGGCGAGCACGGTAAGCGAGGTGGTCTATTACAACAGCCAGCTGCAGAACACCACCGCCCAGGGCAACATACCTGCCTACGACAAGCTGATAACCGAGCTTCAAAACAAGATGGAGTTCTTGGAGAAGAGGATGGACACCAAGCTGAGCAAGGTCTTCGAGGACAGCGCAAGGCAGCTCATCCAATTCAGCAAGGGCATCACAATCGGTGACTTCATCAGCGGACAATTCGGAAAGGGAGCCAGCATCGACGGAATGGGCAACGCAGAGTTGAACAGCCTCACGATTCGAGAGTTCATCGAGACACCCGAATATAGATGCAACAGAGTAACCATTCAGATAGGCAACCGATGGAGGGCAGCAGGCGGTGGAATCATCAAGGAGGTCATACCCGACACTGACAGCGATGGGAACCAGCTAACGACAGGAACCATCGTCCTCCACCTCCAGGACGGAGAAATAGGCAAGATTGCTGTTGATGACATTTGCCAAGGTATATGGCATGAGGGAATGAACATCGAGGACAACGAGAGCGATGACTACGACGATGGCATAGGCAACTTCAAGTTTGCAGGATTCTACACAGCATACTTCCGAATCACGGAAATCATCGACACCCAGCACAACAGCAGGGTACGCTACGCATTGAGACCGAAGAGCGATACATGGCAGAGCCAGCACCACCCACACGATGCGATGCACTTTGTCGCCTACGGCAACTTCAGCGACGAGACAAGGCAGAAGAGCCGATACAGCACGCTGACATACGAACGATACCTTGCAGGTGTGAACAACTGGGAGTTCACCAAGGAAATGGTAGCCGCCCAATTCGGAGACCTGACGAACCTCTCCATTTTCGGACTCAACATGAAAGGGTACTCCGCATACCTCAACAACATATACATGAGCGGAACCATCCAGCAGTTCGAGCAGATGGGAAGGCGAATGTACATCGACCAGAGCCTGGACGGACGGATGGCTGCTGACGAGACGGAGACCGTCACAATCCAGATCCTGGACGGATACATGCAAGACCACACCAGCGAATATACATTCAAGGTGGAGCGAGACACAGGGGATACCGCATCGGATGCGGTCTGGAACGCAATGCCAGAGCACGCCAACTGCGGCTCCTCGTTCCAGATTTCGTTTGCAGACCTCCACATAAGCGAGAGCCACAGCGGAATCAGCACCCTGTTCTACGTCACGGCAGACGATGGAAAAGAAGCCCCGATAACGGAGCCGATAGAATATTAACTTTAAAAGCAATAGGAGAACGAGAATGGCAACAAAGAAAAGGACATTCCAATCGGAGCGAAAGCACACGAGGCTCGACTTCTCGCCATTGGCAATAACCTGCGAGCTGGTCTGCATCACGGCTGACTCGCCAACGGCACAGACAGCCAACACCGCTCTGAACCAGTTCGAGCCAGACCGAGGGATTACACCGACAATCATCAGACCGCAGACCACGGTCAATGACCCCGACGGCATCTACACATCGGGAATCAACAACCACAACCTGGCGAGCGACCAGCACGAGTGGTTTGTGAACGGCACGCCAATCGCCAAGGCTTGGAAGCAGGGAACTGACTACGATATCATCAAGGACGCAACCGAGGACAACGGCAGCTTGAAGATTATGCGCAACATCATCCCTGGTGAAGTTGCGACTCTTTCCTACAGAGGAAAGTTCAACGATTTCAGAACAGGAACCAACTACAACGTGGAAGCCAGCGGAATGGCACTCACCACCACGGACAAGGGAGGCAACAAGATAGCCTGCTCCGTGGACTGCGAGCAAATCACCTACGACCCACTGAAGGACGAGCTGCTCCTTTATGAATACCTGGTCGCTGAGGGTATCGAAAAGGCAGGGCAAAGGGACAAGTTCATCAACGGCAAGAGCTACGAACGCTCGGTCAGCGTGACGCTCACGCAAGGAGACGCAACCATCACCACCCTGCCAACAGGACTGACAATGCGCCTTGTGGAACGAGGCAAGAGCACAGCCCTCACGGCAGGAACGCTCCAGCACCCAGAAATCAAGTCCAT
>OJAW01000240.1_pt1 | contig 42596 bp, 41 predicted proteins | sample 1589151 | NCBI WGS metagenome assembly OJAW01 (sample SAMN03283290) | human gut metagenome | biome: human-associated habitat; material: feces | host: Homo sapiens | place: Peru | collected 2012
CATTTTGACGCTAAATCCACGTTTTTACAAACTGGATGGCACTACATATTGTCTATAAAAAGTTAATTTGAAAATATCAATTTTCAAATTGACCAAATTTATTAATGCAAAAAAAAAGCATTCGCAAAAGAATATCTGCATGGATTTCTCCAGACCTACCGATATTCCTTTGTGAATGCTCTTTTCCACCACATCGTTGAAAAACGACTGCGCCGCCAAATGGCTCAATAGCATTTCTTCTGCCCGGTGGCAGAAAATTAAAATTTTATAGAACTATACTTTGAGGGAGTTTTTTTGTCAAGTTAATTGAAAAAGATGAGGAGTTTCGATTTTTAGTTCATGTTGTTTTTTTCGCCGTTAGCAGAAAGTTCCTTTCGGTAATTTCGCATTTTCTCTTCATCAATTTATTTTGCCGTCTTAAAAAATTATTTTCTAGTATATAAAATAATCCTCTATAAAAAGAATATTTATGTAATTATATTATATCTGAAAAAATCATAATAAAGTCTATGCTAAATCCAAATTTAAACGATGAATTCTTTTGTTGTTATAAGCTTATATTAGACGTAGGAGTATATAATGAAAACTAAACATTTTATTTATTTTGTTTTGGCAACCTTTTTGTTTTTAGGTTGTAGTAATGATGAAAGTGGAAATGGTGAAGGGGGGGGCGAACTCTATGCACCAAAACTTTCTGTATGTAAAGTTGTAGATTCAACAACAGTTTTCTTGTCATGGTCTTCTGTAACTGATGCTGAAACTTATGTAGTTTATTACTATGACTATACTGAAAATGAAGGTACTAAATATGTTTACACTCAAACAGAATCAAAATCTTGTTTTGTATATGGTTTAACACCGAATACAGATTATGGTTTTGTTGTCATTGCAAAGGCAGGAAGTAAAGAATCCGAAATGTCGAATATGAAGGAAGTTACTACTCCTGCAGAGTACTGATTTCATTTAATTTTAAATTCTTTTTTATCTAACAAAAAACTTCAGTCTATAATAATAGTAAAGAGTATAGGCTGAAGTTGAAAATAGCTCAAGTATTTCATTTATTACAAATTTTTTTCTTTATCAATTTATCAATGATTAAAATTTTTAACTATCTTAGAGGAAATTTTATGAAAAAGTTTTTGGGTGTTTTGGCAATATGTATTTGCATAAATAATTTATTTGCACAGGAAAAACCAAATGTTGTTGTTGCTCCATTTGAATCAATAGGAGAAATAACAGAAAGTGATTCCGTAACTATTACTAAACTTTTTACATCGCAGTTGGTAATGCAGAATAAATTCCATGTGGTTGAACATCAAAATTTAGATGCAGTTATTGATGAACTTCATTTTCAGTCTAGTGATTGGTCATCTGATAATAACAAAGTGCAATCTATAGGAAAAGCTGTAAATGCACAATATATTGTTCGTGGACAACTTATGAAATTGGACTCACGATTTTTTTTATCGGCTACACTTTTAAAGATTGATGGTTTCGAAGTTGTTTCTGCTTCACAAAGTGAATTTGACAATCTTGGAAATGTCCTTTCTGTTATTCCAGATATGGTTAATACAATGACAGAAAAAATTGTTCCAACAGTTGAAAAAAAATATATAGATCCTATTGTTGGTATATGGCAGGCAGAAAGTTATGACGGAATATTAGTCATAGAATTTTTTGAAAACAATACACTGCGAGTGCATCAATGGGATTATTATGATGAAGATTCTATATGGTGGGGAAACAAAAAGCAGTCAACATCTGGCGAAGGTTATTGGGAATACTGGAATTCAGAACTAAAATTGAATTTTAAATTTTACAATTCTAATTTTGATAGATTTAATAGAACTGTAGAGTATCAATTTGACATGGGTAATCGAAGCCTGCGTTTAAAACCCGAACTAAAATTAAAAGGAGTTACAAAATATTATCAGTTTTACAAAGTTAATTAGGCAACACAATGAAAAAATCAATTTTTCTTTCAATTTTGATGTTTGCGGCGGCGGTGGTTCTTCCGGCGCAGAGTGTTGCGGTGTTCGACTTTGACTGCGACGACGAGGCTTATTATGACAAGGTTTCCACGATGACAGACCTGCTTGTTCATGAGCTTGTGAAGTCCGGCGACGTTACCGTTGTTGAGCGCAAGAAAATTGACAGGGTGATGGCGGAGTACCGTTTTCAGGCGAATCCGTACATCGACATCACGACGGCAAAGCAGATGGGAAAGGGAATCGGCGCGGACTGCATAATTGTGGGCTCGGTGGCGGCTTTGGGCTGTCCGCTTTACATCACTGCCCGCATGATTGACGTTGAGAAGGGCACGGTTCTTCATTCCGCAAAAATGAGCCTGAACTTTTGGAACGAGTACGAATCTCAGCTTCCGAAATTCGCGTCTGAATGCGTGAAGAAAATGCCCCAGCCGAATATTTTTACCGGCGTCTGGACTGGAACTCTTTCGACCGACGAATTCGATGACAGCTACGAAATCACTTTCGGCGAAAAATCAAAGTGCGGCGTGAAAGTTGTTTCCGTAGATTCGGACGGCAATGAAAACGTTTTGGAAGGCAGCGGAACTTATTCGTACACAAGCGACAGTTTTTCAGGCGGAAAAATCTTCAAACTGAACGCGACATTCCGCAACGCAAAGACAAAACGCCTGCGCAAAATCGAATGGGCGTATCCTGTGAGCATGAACCGAACACACACGGAATTCAGTATAAACGTCTACCCCGACAGCACAAAAAAAGAACTCGCCCGGCTCACGCTTTCAAAAGTGGAGTAGTGAACGTTTAAAAGTCCACCATTGCCGGTGGATTTTTTTATAGATTGCCGTGTCGGTGCGCGGCAATGACAGAGAATTAAAACAAGAAAATGACAAGGAATTTCATCCCATAATTTCTCTTGACGCATGACAAAACTGCGCAGAAAATGTCAGGAGCGGATTTTGTTTCTGGTTTATCCTGATGATGTGCTGCGTGATTATTCGGTCGAGCTGGATAATTCTGCGGCACGTTTGCAAATCAATTTCAAAAAGGAAGAAAGACAATGGAATGGCTTACGGCGATAAAAAAGTCAATTGATTTTATGGAGGCGCATCTTTTGGATGACATTTCGGCTGATGACGTTGCGGCGGAAATCTTTATGCCTCCGTTTTATTTTCAGCGTGGATTCAAGATTCTGAAGGAGATGACGCCTTCCGAGTACATCAGGAACAGGTGGCTTTATCTTGCGGCTCTTGACGTTCTGGGCGGAAAGAAAAAAGTGATTGACAAAAATTGCGCTTGGAACAAAGCATTTTTTCTTCTATATTATATACGTTATTCTGTTTTAATTTTTTACAGGATTTGCTGTGAGTCTGATTTTGTAGATGACGGAGAATTTATGTCTGAAAAGGAAATCCACGAAAAACTTGAAAATCTTAAAAATTATCTTCGTTCGCTTGGAAGCGTGATGGTTGCGTTTTCGAGCGGAGTCGACTCAACGTTTTTGCTGAAAGTAGCGCACGATGTTCTTGGCGAAAATGCGGTTGCTGTTACGGCGAAATCCTGTAGTTTCCCAAAGCGCGAGACAGACGAGGCGGAAGAATTTTGTAAAAAAGAAGGAATCCGTCATATAAGTGTGGATTCTGAGGAGCTTGATATTCCGGAATTCCGCCGCAATCCAAAGAACCGTTGCTATCTCTGCAAAAAAGAGATTTTTACAAAAATCATTGCGCTTGCAAAAGAAAATAAAATAACTTTTGTGTGCGAGGGAAGTAATATGGATGACAACGGAGATTATCGGCCTGGCTTGCAGGCGGTTGCGGAACTCGGTGTAAAAAGTCCGCTGCGTTATTGCAATTTATACAAGGAAGAAATCCGCGCGCTTTCAAAGGAAATGAATCTTCCGACTTGGAAAAAGCAGTCGTTCGCGTGCCTTTCTTCGCGCTTTCCTTATGGCGAAGAAATCAGCGAGAAAAAACTTTTGATGGTTGACAGAGCGGAACAGTTTCTGCTCGACAAAGGATTTTGTCAGCTTAGGGTAAGAATCCACGGCGAAAACCTTGCAAGAATCGAAGTTTCCCCTGCGGAAATGGAAAAGGCATTTTTGCTCCGGGAAGAAATTATGGGTGCATTAAAAAGTTTTGGCTTCTTGTACGTTTCGCTTGACTTGCAGGGCTACAGAACCGGCGCAATGAACGAGGCTTTAAAATGAAAGATTCTTTTTGCGACTTGGGATTTACAAAGCTCGACACAGGACGAAAAGAGCGGACTGGATTTGGCGAGGTTGTTTTTTGCCATGGAAAAAGAAATGAGTTTTTGAAAGATATTTTTTCAAGGCTTTTTGAAGCGAATGGCGAAGTTCTTGGAACTCGTGCAACGCAAGAGCAGTTTGAGCTTGTAAAGGAAATTCTTCCGCAGGCGACTTACGACAGCGTTTCAAGAATTATAAAAGTTCAGGGCGAAAAGAAAAAACTTATTGGAAACATTGCGGTCTGCACGGCTGGAACTGCGGACATTCCTGTTGCAGAAGAATCTGCCCAGACTGCGGAATTTTTCGGCTCGTATGTCGAGCGCATTTTTGATGTCGGCGTTTCTGGAATCCACAGGCTGCTTTCTCAGACTGAAAAACTTGAAAAGGCGAATGTCGTTGTCGCGATTGCCGGAATGGAAGGCGCGCTTGCAAGCGTTGTTGGCGGCTTGGTGAGTGTTCCTGTTATTGCAGTGCCGACTTCGGTGGGATACGGCGCGAACTTGGGCGGAATTTCGGCTCTTTTGACAATGATAAACTCGTGTGCAAACGGAATCAGCGTTGTGAACATAGACAACGGCTACGGTGCTGGCTACATCGCGATGCAGATAAACCGTCTTGCAATCGGTGGAAGCGTAAAAAATCAGGCAGGTGAAAAATGAGCGATTTATATCTTGAATGTAACTATGGAATTTCAGGCGACATGGCGGTTGCAGCTTTGCTTGATGCAGGTGCGGACAGAACGGCTCTTGAAAAGGCTTTGGCGAGCATTCCGGTAAAAGGATTTAAAACTGAAATAAAGCGCGTGGAAAAAAACGGCGTTTCCTGCCTTGATTTCAACGTGATTTTGGATTCAGAACACGAAAACCACGATCACGACATGAACTATCTTTTTGGACATGAGAGCGCGGAACATAATCACGGGCATGGCGAACATTTCCACGGGCATACCCATCATCATTCTGAGGCAGAAGAACATTCTCACGTGGCACAGCATGAAATTCATCACGGTGAACAAGTTCATCACCACGAGCACCGGAATCTGCATGATGTTCTTGAAATAATCGACAAGACAGAGATGACAGAAAACGCGCGGAAACTTGCGCATAAAATTTTTGAGATAATCGCACAGGCGGAAAGCAAGGCTCATTCAAAGCCGGTTGAGGAAGTTCACTTTCATGAGGTCGGCGCGGTCGATTCTGTCGTTGACGTGATTGCGCTTGCGGTCTGCTTTTACAGCCTTCACGTTGAAAAAGTTTTTGTTCCGTTTTTGTGCGAGGGAACGGGAACTGTAAGATGTCAGCACGGAATTCTTCCTGTTCCAGTTCCGGCGGTCGCGAACATTATGCAGGAATATTATGTTCCGCTAAAAATAACTGGGGAGCGCGGCGAATTTGTTACTCCGACTGGGGCGGCTTTTGTTGCTGCGGTTGCAACGGAATTTAGTCTGCCGAAAAATTTTGTGCTTAAAAAAATCGGAATGGGAGCAGGGAAACGGGATTACGGCGTTCCGAACATTGTTCGTGCGATGCTTGTTGAAACGGAGGAAAAAAATAATCCTGAAAATCAGCTTACTTCCGCTTTTCACGACAAGATTATAAAACTTGAGACGAACATTGACGATTCAACCGGCGAGGCTTTGGGCTTTGTGATGGACGAGCTTTTTGCATCGGGTGCGCTTGATGTTCACTATCTTCCGTGCTTTATGAAAAAGAACCGGCCGGCGTGGCTTCTGGTTGTGCTTTGCAGGCTTGAAGATGCGGCGAAAATGGAAAGAATCATTTTTATGCATACAACGACAATCGGAATCAGAATGTCGCAAATGGAACGTACCTGCCTTGCTCGTTCGGAGTGTTCGGTAGAAGTTTTTGGAGAAAAGGCGGAAGTGAAAGTCGTGGACGTGTACGGCGAAAAACGTTTTTATCCGGAATACGAAAGAGTTTCGCGGATTGCGCAAAAAACAAAAAAGCCATTCGGCGAAGTCTACAACAAAATTGTGAATGAGTGCGCTTGTACTAAATGATATTTCATAAAAATTTGGAGGAATAACAAAAACTTTGCCCAAGATAGCGTCAAGGTTTTTGTTTACAAGTTTGCGTTGCAAACTTATATATCAACTGTTCTTTTCGCTGGAAACTTGCGTTGCGAGTTCACTGCGTTGCGAAACAACTAAAAAAACTCAAATCGAAAATTGAAGTTTTCTCATTGAGTTTTTTTGGGAGGAAATTATGGCGTGTTTTACTGTTCCTTTGGCGGAGGCTGTTGTTCTTACAGCCGTTAAGAAAATTGCTTTTAAGCGTAATGCTGATTCTGTCATCAATGAGGCGGAAATGACGAAAAATCAGAAAATCGCAGTGCTTAAAGAAAAATTCAGAATCCTTGAGAAAATGCTTTACGGCGGAAGTTTTCTTCTTGCAGTCGAGCATTTGTATCACGGTGAAATCAGCCTTGTTCCGCCATTTTTAACGGCAATGAAAAATCCGGCTGAAATTCCTGAAATGCTGCGTGAAATGGCGACCGTAGGAGTTGGAATGGCTCTGCTTACAACTGTGGTCTGGGCGGCAGGAATCGGAATCTCGGCATTAGTGAAAAATCTGAAGAAAAAATCAGCAGACGGAATTGGATTTTCCGGGGCGGCTGTCTGATGTGTCTTCTGATTGCAGTTGCCGCGGCGATTGTGTTTTCCGTGCTGTTCTTTGTCTCAAAAAAAACTGACGGCGCGGAAAATCCAAAAACTTCCCGCTTAAGAAAATTTACCAAGCCTCTTTTTACAACGGCGCTCGCTTTTTGGGCTGCCGCAATAATGTGGAGCGTAGACGGAATTGCGAACGTTTTGGGAGGCGAGCCATTTTTGGAAATAAGCAAAGAGGATTCTGTTCTAGGAGTGATTGTCGCCTTGTGCGGAGCCGCGCTTTTTGCAGTTCTTGCATTGCGGAATCTAAAAAATCACAAGGAATAAGATAAGAACTTTAGAAAATGACAGTTGACTTGCAGAAAACTTCATTTTGATATGAAACGTTTTTTTTATCTCATGCTATGTTTTCTTTCGGTTTTGTCCTGTGATATTTTAATTCGCAATGCGTGGATATGGATTTCTCACTTGTGTGTTGCGGATTTGTTCACATGGATTTGATTTTTTCAGGCAGCTTCTGTCTTATAGCAGGGGCTGTTTTTTTATTTTTCCTCATTTCTCTTAAATCTTCACACAATCTTGACATTTCCGAAAGAAAATCTTGAAACAGGAATTCTACTATGGCGATGTCAAAAGCAGAGAGGGGGATGGAACAGATGCCTGAGCGTCAAAGTCCGTTGCAAAACCGTTTTGTTTTATGACAAGGAAAAATCTATGAAAAAGACAGTTTTAACTTTCGGTGTATCGGCATTGGTCGCGACTGCGCTTTTTGCGCAGGAATTCAATCCTTCTTCATCGGTGCTCGGCGGGCTTAACGCAAAACCAAACACCGAGGCAGGTGCAAATCAGAAAGCTCTTTCTGAAAACGCAGCGGACAAAACTCTTTCCGCTCAGGAAATCTCAAAGTCGATTGAAGAAGTTGACGGAATAAAAATCTTTGCCAACATCCTAAAAAACTCTTCCGACAAAATCCAGGAAGTCGCATCTGATTCCGGCGTTACAGTTCTTGCCCCGATTGACGCAATCGCCGACACAGGAAAAATCACCCAGAGCATTTCCGACTACATCGTTCCTGAAAAACTCACAAAGGAAAACCTTGAGGCAAAGAGTTCCGTTCAGACACTTTCAGGCAAAACACTCCCGGTTGAAGTAAAGGATTCTGCGGTTCTTATAAACAACGTTGAAGTCGCAGGTCTTGCAGAAAGCGCGGACGACAAAGTCGCGGTTCTTCGCCTTGCAAACAACTTCAGCGAGTCAACTTCTGTAGCGCTTGCAGAGTAGAAAAAAATCGGTAATCAGGATTGCCGGCTCAAGCCCGGCACTGACAAAAGAAACTATAAAACAAGAGGAAAACTATGAAAACAACAAAAAAAGATTTTATCGCCGTATCAATGATTGGATTCGCCGCAATGATGTTCTCTTGCGCCGGAACAAACAAGAATGCGCCTGCCGCACAGGAAACAGCTCCAGTTCAGCATGAATTGGACAGCGCGGCTCAGACTGAAGTTCCAGCTGAAACTCCGGCAGAAGAAAATCTTTCCGGACAGGACGCTCTGCAGGGTGAAAATCCAGCCGCCGTTCATGAGGAACTTCCACAGAACAACGATGTTTCTGCTCCAGTCGCACAGTAGAAATCATCTTTAAATACAACAAAAATCCATCCTTTTTTTCAGCGGAGCCGGATCAAGTCTCCAATCCGGTTCTGCTGTTTTTTTTATTTGGGCGTTACCCATGCTTTGGTTTCGATAAACTCAACCGCCGCATGGGTCGGGCTTTCCGAGGTTACGGCTTTCGCCTCCATTCCTGCGCTACGCTTCGGAACACGCCTGCGGCGTGCCCCTACAATCCCTAACGTGTGTTCGCTTCATCTGCTTTGCAGATTACGCTCATGCCGTAAAACTTCGTTTTGCAAATTCCTATGGAAGTTTTACCAAAAAACGTGTATAGTAATTTTATGCAAAGCACAGCACATCCTTTTGTAAAATGGGCAGGCGGAAAAACTCAGCTTCTGCCTGAAATCAGAAAACATTATCCTCACCGAATAAAAAAATACTGCGAGCCGTTTGTCGGCGGTGGAGCTGTGCTGTTTGATGTGCTTCAAAAATGCCGCCCGGAAGAAGTTCTGATAAACGATGTGAATGAGGAGCTGATAAACACATATTTGCAGATAAAAACTGATTGCAACCTTTTGATAGAACAACTTTCTGAACTTCAACAGGACTATAAAAGTCAGTCTTTGGAAAAAAACAAAATTCTTTTTTATGAAAAACGCCTTCGCTACAACGAACTAAAAATAAACAGAAACGACGCTGAAAATCTTGAAAAAGCCGCGCTATTTATTTTCCTGAACAAAACATGCTTCAACGGACTTTACCGCGTGAACAAAAGAGGCGAATTCAATGTTCCGTTCAACAATGCAAAAAATCCGCTTATTTGTGATGAAGAAAATCTAAGAGCGTGTTCAGAACTTTTGCAGAATGTGCAGATGAAAACCGGCGATTATTCCGACTGTAAGGATTTTATTGATTCAGAAACTTTTGTTTATCTTGACCCTCCGTATCGACCTCTAACGCAAACTTCTGCGTTCACGTCGTATTCAGAAAATAAGGGCGTGCCGGCTAAAGCCGTCGGGCTTTCCGCACTTCGCTCACGCTCATTCCGCCGCAACCTTTGGTTGCTCTGGAACTTCGGTGCTACAATCCCTCACGCAGAAATTATATAAATAAAGGTAAAATCCATGAAACAATATGAAGCAGTAATTCAAACCTTGGAAAAACTTGGCGGAGCTGCAACTCTAGGACAATTAAATCAGGAAGTATTTAAAATAAAAGATTGCGAATGGAAATCAAAAACTCCTTTTGCCTCAATCCGCCGGATTGTTCAAGAAAATCCAAATATCTATAAAATCAAACCTGGACTTTGGGCTTTAAAATCTTATCAAAAAGAACTTGAGCAAAAAGGGATTGTCGTTGAAACCGAAAAAAATAAAGATTCAAAAATTGTTCAAGAATTTACACATTCATATTATCAGGGACTTTTGGTGACTATCGGCAATTTGAGAAATAAGAAAACTTTCGTTCCTAATCAAGATAAGTCAAAAATGTTTCTTAATGAAAAACTTGGTGATTTGCGAACATTGCAAGAACAACCAGCTTATTCTTATGAAAAGTTTACGCAAAGAAGCTCGACAATTGATGTAATTTGGTTTAACGAAAGAGAAATGCCGGAAGATTTTTTTGAAGTTGAGCATTCAACAGGCATTCAAAACTCCCTTACAAAATTTTCAGACTTGCAGGATTTTTATACAAATATGTATATTGTTGCAGATGAAAGGCGTCATGCTGAATATGACAAGAAGTTGGGCTATACAGCATTTGATAAGATTAGAAAAGATAAAAGAGTAAAATTTTTAAGCTATGACAAAATTGAAAAACTGTACAAGCTCGAAATAGAAAAAAAAGAACTGGATTTAATTTTGTAGTTGATCAAAATAAAAATTCGATCAATATTTTGGTATGAACGAATATACAATTGAAATAAAAGAGATTTTGTCAGAATTAGTAAAAGTTGAGGCAGATTCCTTTGAAGAGGCTTTATCGAAAATAGAGGAAAAATACTATAGTGGTAAAATTGTTTTAGATTACAGTTCTTTTGATTGTGTTGATTTTTTAGAAATCAGTGATTTGGAATATCATAAAGAAATTCATAATTTGAATGATTATGAAAAATGAAATAGCGTTAGGGATAGTAGTGGCGGCAAAGCCGTTCCGAAGCGTAGCGTAGGAATGGAGCGATAGCGGAACCACGAATAGCCCGACCCGAACGGAGTGAGGAAAACGCCCAGCTACAATTTCTGTTCAGTCCGGGAAGCAGGTGAGCGTGAACAAGGGTGGCTGGGACAAATCCCAAGGTTTTGAAAAGGACAATGAGTTCAATCGAAAATGGCTTTCTGCCTGTCGCTCGCATTTGAAGGACGACGGCACAATCTGGATTTCGGGCACTTACCACAACATTTTTTCGGTTGCGCAGATGCTGAATGAACTGGATTTCCGTATTTTGAATTGCGTCACCTGGGCAAAGACGAACCCGCCTCCGAATCTTTCGTGCCGTTTTTTCACTCATTCAACTGAGTTTATCTTGTGGGCTAGAAAAAGCAAAAAAGTTCCGCATTATTTCAACTACGAGCTGATGAAGGAAATCAACGGTGGAACTCAGATGCGCGACTTGTGGATTCTGCCTGCAATCGCTAAATGGGAAAAATCCTGCGGAAAACATCCGACCCAAAAACCGCTTCCGCTCCTTGCACGGATTATTCTTGCCTCCACAAAAGAAAATGCCTGGATTTTAGATCCGTTTACAGGAAGCTCCACAACAGGAATTGCCGCCTCTCTCTTGAACCGCCGTTTTTTGGGAATCGACCGTGAAACTGAATTCCTGGAACTTTCAAAGTCGCGGCGCGAGGAAATTGAAAATCCGCAGATTCGGCAGAACTACCGCGATAAAATTCTGAAATATTCCGACAAGCCGGTTCGTGGAATTGTGGAGATTCGCGAGGACACTCCGTACTTTGGGATAGACCTGCCGTTTTAGGATTTTTTGTATCTTGAAAGCGTTTTTCTGCATTTATATAATAGAAGAAAATCACGCAATGAGGATTAAAATGAAATCATCTCGTCTTTTTTATTTTACGGTTGCTTCTGTGTTTATTGCTGGAGCCGCAAAAGTTTTTTCGCAGAGCACAGTTTCAGTTTCAAAAAATGCTTTGGTGGAATCTTCAAAATTTAATGGCTCGCCGGTTGTGGTTACGGAATTCAGGGGAAATTCTCCGGACAGCCTTAAAAAGTTCAGCGTTCTTGAATTTGCGGACGGACGGATTTTAAGGGAAAAACAGTTTGGCAACGACGGTTCTGAAAAAACTTCTGTTGAAAGAAAATTTCTGGACGACGGAAGAATTTCTGAAATTTCAGGGATTGATTCTTCAAAAAACGTAAAGTGGCGTTATTCATACGGCTACAGCGAAAAGGGGCTTCTGGCAACTGAAACTTCTTATTCTGGAAGCGGCGAGGTTGAGTGGCGTGCGGAATATTCGTATAACGCGAAGTCAAAAGTTTCTGAATGCAAGACTTATTCAGCGGCGGGTGCTCTGAACTTTACGGAAAAATACATTTACACCGAGGACGGACGCATAAAGGATTATTCTTCGTTCTATGCGGATGGGAAACTTTTTAAGCGTGTTGAGTATTTTTACAATGCGGATTCCTCTTTGGCGCAGGAAAAAAATTATGACGCAAGCGGTTTTTACGAAAGCGTGAATTATTCGTATTCAAAGGGAAAGGCGGTTTCTGTAAGGACGCTAGGCGCGGACGGAAGCCTTAAAACCGAGGAGGCAAGGACTTTTTCTGCGGACAATTTAATCCGCTCCGTTCTTAAAAATGCTGAAGGAAAAGTTGTTTCTGAAAAAGAATTCTTTTACGACTGGAACGGAAATATTGCGCTGGAGAAGAATTCTTCTGGAATCATCCTTAGGAATTTTCAATATGGCGCGCCTGATGCTGCGGAAAAAAAGGAAAACTGAAAAATGGCTTGCGTGATAATTGTTGAGGACAACTCTCTGATTCGCGATGCGGTTTCCGGCTACCTTAAGCTTGACGGCTACAAGACGCTTGAATTTGGCGGAGTTTCCGGAGTGCTTGACGCAGTAAAAAGGGAGACTTGCGACCTTGCAATTCTTGACGTCATGCTGCCGGACGGGAGCGGTTTTGCGCTTGCAAAGGAAATCAGGGCTGCGAGTGACATTCCGCTGATTTTTCTGACCGCGAAGGATTCTGAGTCTGACAGGATTTTGGGCTTTGAGCTTGGCGCTGACGACTACATCTGCAAGCCTTTTTCCGCAAAGGAGCTTGTTCTTCGTGTTCACGCGCTTTTAAGACGAACCGGCAAATCTGACGGCGGAAAAAGCGCGGCTTCGGGCGAATGGCAGAGCGGAAATTCTGCGGTTTTTATAGATGAAGGCAGGCACAGCGTTAGCGTTGACGGAAATCCGATTGAACTTACGTCTACAGAATGGAAGATTCTTTTGTATCTTGCGTCGAACGCCGGTCAGGTTGTCTCGCGCGAGCAGCTTTTGGGTGAATGCCTGAACTATTTTTTTGAGGGCTCGGAGCGGACGATAGATACCCACATGGCGAACCTGCGCTCAAAAATCGGGCAGCAGTGGATTTCAACAGTAAGGGGATTCGGCTACAGGTTCAGCGGAATAAAGGCGGATTCAAAAAAGTAAAAAATGAAGTCAATTTTTGTACGAATTCTTACAGGTTTTGTTGCCGTTTCGTTTGCATTGATTGCCGCAATGTCCGGGATTTTTACGGTGGCGGTAAGCCGTTCCATAAACGAGTGGAATGCTGGAAAAAGAACCGACTTTGTGGCCCTTATTCTTCCGGCAATCTCAAAGACATACAGGCTTGAAGGAAGCCTTTCTTCATCTTCTCTTGAAAACGCGGTGATGCCTTACACGACAGATTCGCTTTACATTTATATTTTTGACGGAAACAAAAAACCGGTTCTGCTTCTTGAAAAAGGAAAGGTCAGCACGCAGGAAGATGTTGAAAAATCGGTCGGCTCGCTTTCGACTTTTATGGCTCTTAATTCTCCGGTCCAGATAAAAGACGGCGGCAAGACAATCGGCTATCTTTGCGCGGACAACGTGGGCTTTCTGGCGTACAAGGCGAACAGAATTTTTGTTTCGACTATGGAAAAAGGGCTTTTCGCCGGAATCGCAATCGCGGTTTCAATCACACTTGCGCTTTCGCTTTTTATTTCGACAGTGCTTTCAAAAAAGGCGCGCTCGCTGGCGGACTACATTTCGTCTCCGGACCTGATGAAAAAAAATATGCCGGCTCTCGGTGTGAATGAGTTCGACAGGATTCTGGATTCGGTAAAAAAGCTGAAAAACCGGCTTCTGCACGAGGAGACTTTGCGCCGTCAGTGGATGCAGGACATCTCGCACGATTTGCGCACTCCGCTTACCGCGGTAAAAATGCAGGTCGAGGGAATGAACGACGGAGTCCTTGAGGCGACGGCTGAGCGTTTTGCGGCCCTTTATTCCGAGCTTACGATAATAGAAAAACTTGTGTGGAATCTTCAGGACTTGAGCCGCTTTGAGTCCCCGGAAATGAAAATTGCGCTTACGGACGTGAACGCCTGGAAATTTGCCGACGATGTTTCCGCCCGGTTCGCGCTTCTTGCGGAAAAGAAAAAAATAAAATTCAGCGTGGAGAAGAAATGCGCGGAGGATTTTAACTTTAAGGCGGACCCGCTCCTGCTTATGAGATGCGTCTCGAACCTTCTGCAGAACGCGTTTCAGTACACGGCGGAAGGCGGCGAGGTTACGCTCTGCACGGAAAAACTTGAGGAGAACCGCGTGAAAATCTCTGTGCTGAACACCGGCGCAATCAGCGGGGAGGACATTCCCCACGTTTTCGACCGCCTTTACCGCGGCGACCGCTCAAGAAGCACGGCAGGCTCAGGGCTTGGCCTTTCAATCGCGCAGGCAATCGCAATCCTCCACGGCGGAAAAATCGAAGTGCGAAACGCGACGAACGAAAGGGGAGATGCGTGCGTGTGCTTTGCGGTGATGGTGTAAGGAGAGAGGTTGGCGATTTTTTTCTGAGAATATTGATCTATGCCAACCAGTCCAAAGCCTTTTCTGTTATTTTTCTATACCAGTCCTGTTCGTTAGAACTTGATTTTGCAATTTCTTTTGAATACTCAAAAAACGCCTTTACTTGATTAGATTTTGGCATGTAGTCCGCTTTAAACGAATCCTCAACCATTTTTCTAAAAATATTCAGAGGAAGAGGAACAATAGCCGATTTTCCGCCGTAATAAGAAATATTTGTGTGATACAGCATATAAAACTGGGCAATACAAGCTTCATTTATCGTCGGTGCAATAAAAAGTCCGTAAGTTTCCCTGCCGGTTTCTTTCTTCAATTTGCCTAAATGACGAGAGACAGGTTCACCTTCCATTTCATACTGTTTTTGTCCGCTAGCGATTGTAACTTCAACAATCAAATCAAAATCATCGTAGTTGCAGACAATGTCCGCCATATTACCTTGTGCAGTTGACATAGGATTTCCAAAGTCATCAAATTTCAGGTTTGCCTTTATGTTTCCGCCGTCAAGCATTGTCATTGCACGCCAAGTATTCCATTCAAACATTAGAGGAACATCTGAAAGATCGCTGTTTCGTTTTGGAATCAAATCGAATATCTGCTGTATGTCGTCATACTGTTTGTAGTCTTTAATTTCGGCAACCTGATTTCTGATTATTTCGTTTTTCTTTGCAAGAAGCGCATTATCAAGTTTTTCTTTAAGTTCAAGAACTGAAAGATTTTTATTGATTTTTTCATGAGGAAGTGCAGTTTCTAATTTTTCAATCAATGAATTTTTGTCATCTGTCAGAAGTTTCGGAAATTCTGGATTGCCAAGATATTCAATATATTTTTGTTCATTATCAATGAAAACTGGTTCTTTTTTTACAGTTTTTAATATAAATTCAACGTCAGCCTTCTTTTCTGGCATAATTGAAAGCGACTTTCCAAGCTGCGAAATTGAAACAAGCCCTGTTGCTCGCAAATATCTAACACAGGCATCCGCATAATCCCGCATATTGCTCATTTTTTTGTTGAAAAATTCTTTTACAGTTTTTGTTGAGCTTTCCCTTGTTGAAAATTCTCCCGAAGCAATTTCTTCTTTGTAAATTTCTTGTAGTTCATTGTAAAAATATAATTGCTTGAATTCTTTGTATTTTTTTGCAGTTGTCGTGCGTTGTTTTCTGAAATCTTCTATTTTTTTAACGATTTCATCAAATTTGCTGAAGTCTGTAATCTGCAAACCGAAAATCTCAAGCTCATCAAATTTAAGTGTTCCGAGTTTATGTACAAGCCTTAATATTTCAAGATATGGCTTTACAAAAAACTTTGCAGCTTTTTCAGACGACTTATGATACGGAGAGGGAATTTGAAACTTTAAAAGCTGGCGCAAGAAGATTTCTTCTGTACGCTTTGCGGAAATCAACTTTCTTCCGGCAGGAGTTAAATTTATTGCAGGCGACAAAGTTATAAAGCCTAGAGATTTTGGTGCTCTATTTATTCTGTCGCGTGCGCTAAAGTCAGGAGAATTTTCACCTGAACCATGAAAAAAGTTTTCATTACTCAATAACTGCATGAATTGAACTTGAGTCTGAACTTTCCATTTTTTTCCAGAGAAATTCTTTGCGAGCAAATCAATTTCTGGAATCATTTTTTCGGGTGTTCTTGGAGAAGTTGTCATAAAAACAACTTTACTGTCAATTGACTTTGCCAAACTCTACTCCTTATAATTCGCAACTAAAATATGTGTTGCAGCTGCCTTGAATCTATTTCTAATGTTTACCGCATAACTTTTTTCATATTCATCAATAATTTGATTTCCATATAACTCCTCTGTTAAAGAAGTTCTTCCTATTACAAGAAGAGCTTTGCATGGTAAATTTTTAAAATCTTGTGCAAGTTTTCTATGGGCCTCGTCATTAAAACCGTCTTTGTATTCTGCATTTCCATAATCAGAAAAAACACAGTCATAGGGCGGATCAAGAAAAATAAAATCATCAGATTTTGCCATATCAAATATATTTTTATAATCCGAATTAAAGATTTCTGCATTTTTCAAAAGTTCTGAATGTTCTTTTGTTACAAGAGAAGTATTTAAATGCTTGTATCGCCCATAAGGAACATTGAATTCGCCTTTTGAATTGTAGCGAATCATGCCTGAATATGCAGTTTTATTTATAAAATAATACAAAAGCGCATCAGAATATTTTTTTTCAGACAAACCGTTGAACATATCTCGGATTGAATAATAAAAATCTTCATTTTTATCCTCAACACGTTTATCAGGAGTTTTTGCTTTTAACACCTCGAATGCTACGCGGTTTTCTTCATATTGTTTTTCTACATTATCAAGTTCAATTCTTAAATTCTGGTAATCTGACTGAATGCCTTTGTAAAAAGAAATCAGTTTTTCATTTATGTCGTTTATGATTGCATTCTGTGGCTCAAGATAAAAATAAAGTGCCCCGCCGCCTAAAAACGGCTCAATATATCTGCCTGAAAACTGAGGAATGTGCTTTTGAATATTCGAAATCTCTTTTGATTTTCCACCACGGTATTTTATGAGCGGTTTCATTGCAAAATTACTATACACATTTTTTTGTAAAACTTCCATAGTGGTTTTGCCTTGCCGGAGTTTTTTTAATGAAACAATTTTATGATGAAACTTTGCTACCTGTTCAAGTCAAAGCTATTTTATGCAGTGAAAATACGCCATCGAGCCGTCAACGTGAAGTTCGACTTCTTTGTACATTTTCTGCAAAGTATTTTTCAGTTCTTCTTCAGTCTGAAACGGAGGAGTGAACCAGCCTTTCTTTGCGAGAATGTTTTTCACAAGCCAGTCCGTCTTTTTTGATTTTCCCCTGATATAGAAGCAGGCGATAAAATCACCGCCGGATTTAAGTACGCGGCAGGTTTCGCTGAATGCTTTCTGTTTGTCTGAAAACGCATGGAAACCGTTCATGCTTAGAACGATGTCAAAAGATTCATCGTCCATTTGCAGGTTTCCCACATCGCCCTGAATGAAATTGATATGCGCCTGACCGTCAAGCCTTCTCTTTGCCTGCTCAAGCATATCCGTGCTGTAATCAAGGCAAGTGATGTGTGCATTTTTCAGGGACGACCATTTGCGCTGCGTGAATACGGCAGTTCCGACTGGAACATCAAGAAGTTTTCCTGAAAAATCATCAGGAATGTATGACAAGACTTTCCGCGCGATTTCATTGTCATCCGTTCCGCTCCAGAACAGCTTGATATACATCCTGCTGAAAAAATTCCCCTGCGTAAGGACACCGTCATATATATTCTTTGACGATTCGTAAGCGTCCTGTATTTTATCTGCCATGTGATTTACTCCAAAAGTTGATTTGCTGAGTTGAGTATATCACATCTGGCAGAGCGGATGAACAAAGGCTCTGTAAATACTAGATAATTTTTTTTCAATAAAACGCTTTTTGCGTTAAGGATTGTTGGGGCACGCCATAGGCGTGTTCCGAAGCGTAGCGCAGGAGGGGAGACGAAAGTCGTAACTGAACTGAAACCGAAAAAAACTTGACGAACACCCGGATAAAAATCATCTGCACTGCAGGCTCAGGGCTTGGCCTTTCAATCGCGCAGGCAATCGCAATCCTCCACGGCGGAAAAATCGAAGTGCAAAACGCGACGAACGAAAGGGGAGATGCGTGCGTGTGCTTTGCGGTGGAGATTTAACGAAACAAAAGCGGAATTCCAACTCAAGATGAACTTTCTGTAAAAGCTCAATCCGGCATGAAATTCCGCCGTTCGCTAGCTAATTTTAATGTTTAGCTGTATCACAAAAATCTACTTAGCCTTATCAGTCTTTTTTCTTCCGCTGACAGTCGCGTTTGCCTTTATGATTTCAGCTTCGCACTTTGTGGCGAAGTCCTTGTAGTCCGCAAGAGGCGCAACCGCAGAAAGGTACGGCACGAACTTGTCGTTCAGGGCGGAAATCAGGCTCTTCTTTACCGAAGTCGCGCTTTCGCCCCTGTTCACGCTCGCTTTTGTGTACTCATCGTTCGCCTTGTTGAAGCTGTCTTGAGCCGTCCGCAATTCCGAAATTAGCTCTCCCACGCCGTCCAAAGCCGCGATGTCAGAAGAAAGATTTTCCGCGCCAAAGTCCTCAAGCATGCTTTCAATCAAAGACGATTCTTCCGCAAAGTTTTTCTGTGTAATCTGCTTTCCATACTTGCTGAAAACCGCAAGAAGATTCTGGGCGGAATCCTTTTTCGCCGCGACAGGAATCGCCGAGTAGCCTGTGAGAGCGTCGCCCAGGTTCCTGATAATCCCGTCGCGCGCAATGTCCGCCTCGTCAAGAGTGCTTGAGACACGGTCGCTTTTGATTGCCGTGGTGATGTCCGCAGAAAGCTTTTCAACTTCCGCCATGATGAGCGAAAGGTTCGTGTCCTTGGAAAGCGCGTTTTCAGCAGCGGAAGAATCCTTGTACATACGTATAAGAACGTCAGAAAGCGTGTCCAATTCTGCGACACGCATATTAGAATTGATTTTTTTCATTTTGACTCCTATGAAAAAAAATGGCTAAGAATTTGATTGGTCATTTTGAAAGAAGCCAAAATGTACAATCCCGATAGTTTCCTCCGTTTCTACAATGAATTGGAATTAAACTCTGTATGAAAATGATACAGGGAAAATGCCTAGACCGACAACAAGCAGACAGCCATTTTCCAAAAATTTTATAAACCAAAAACGGCTTGGGCAGTGAATAAAAATTTTCGAATAAGCTGAAATTTACTTGGGCATGGCGTAAAGATTTTCGAACTGGCAGAAAGTGCGTTGGGCAACGCGTTAAAGTCCTCGAATGAACTGAAAGTGCGCTGGGCGAAGCGTTAAAGTTTTCGAATGACTAACAATTGCGTTGGGCGGTGTGTAAAGATTTTCGAACGAGCAGAAAGTGCGTTGGGGTAGAAATGAAATTTTTGTTAATGCAAAAAGCCATAAAAATTGTTACAATAAATTAACTTTTTTTGTTGGAGAATCCAGATGAAAGTAATAAGTCTTTTCAGCGGCTGTGGCGGTCTTGATTTGGGATTTGAAAAAGCGGGATTTGAAATTCCGATTGCAAATGAGTTTGACTCGTCAATTTGGGCTACTTTTGAGAAAAATCATCCGAATACAAAACTTATCCGTGGCGACATCAGAAATATAAAGGAAGAAGATTTTCCAGATGAGATTGACGGAATTATCGGAGGTCCGCCTTGCCAGTCCTGGTCAGAAGCCGGCTCTTTGCGCGGAATCGATGACCCACGCGGAAAACTTTTTTATGAGTATATCAGAATCCTAAAAAACAAAAGACCGAAATTTTTCCTTGCTGAAAATGTAAGCGGAATGTTGGCAAAGCGACATTCGGAGGCCGTTCAGAATATTCTTACTCTTTTTAAAAGTGCCGGTTATGATGTTTCTTTGACAATGGTGAATGCAAAAGATTATGGTGTTGCTCAGGAACGTAAGCGTGTTTTCTACATTGGATTCAGAAGCGACTTGAATATCAATTTTCAGTTTCCAAAAGGCTCAACAGAAGACGATGACAAAAAAATCAGTCTTAAAGATATTATCTGGGATTTGAAAGATAGTGCTGTTCCTGCTTTGCCTAAAAATCACAGAAATCCGAACGCTATAAATAATAACGAATATTTCACAGGCGCATATTCACCGATTTTTATGAGCCGAAACCGTGTAAAATCCTGGGACGAGCAGGCTTTCACAGTTCAGGCTAGCGGTCGTCAATGCCAGTTGCATCCGCAGGCTCCAAAAATGCAGAAAGTCGGCTTGAATAAATGCGAGTTTGTAAAAGAAAAAGAAAATCTCTACCGAAGAATGACAGTACGCGAAGTAGCTAGGGTTCAGGGATTTCCAGACACATTTCAGTTCATCTATGAAAATGTTGACGACGCATACAAGATGATTGGAAACGCAGTGCCGGTAAACCTTGCCTTTGAAATTGCAACTGCAATAAAAAAGGTATTGGAAAAAGATTGTTCATTAGAAAAAACGGTTATATCTGCGTAGCAAATGGGAGAGATTATACAATTTGGAACAAAAGGATTCTTTGGCAGATATACTTGAAAATACTTATGAAGGTTCTGATGAATTATTGTTTCATTACACATCTTTGGAATCTGCTTGCAGCATTTTAAGTTCAAATAAGTTAAGGTTAAGCAATTTAGTAAATATGAATGACCCTTTAGAATTCTGTAGACCTGATTGTTTTGGATTCGGAGATGTAAAAACAGATATTATGAAGAAAGCTATGAGAGAACTTATGTTTTCTTTGCAAGAAAGAGAAAATAAAATTAGACTTATTTGTTTTTGTAAAGACTTTTATTGTAAAGGTGAATGGAATAATGAAAATTTGCAGAACTATTCAAGTAATTTAACTTTTAAAGGCTGGGCAAGAAGCCGTATGTGGGCGCAATATGCAGATAATCATAGAGGTGTCTGTTTTGTTTTTAATAAATCAGAATTCAATGATGAATTTAATAAAATGGCGAATAATCATGTAAAAATTCTTGAACCACAAAAAATTACATATACTAACTATCTTTCTGATTTAGAATCTGCAATGACCGATGAATTAAATGCAAAAAATCATGATAGTAATTTTATGCATTTTTATTTAGATAACGAGCGGACAAAGTATTTGTTTCAGAAATCTGAAGATTTTAGAGATGAAAATGAATATAGATTTGTTTTAATAGACGATAGTTTAGATTCTCCAAAAAAAGATAAGTTTGTTGATTTTGGAGCAAGTCTTAAAGCTATTATCTTAGGAGAAAGATTTAGTCCTATATTAAAATTTTCATTACAAAATAATATAGAGCAATTTAGAATAAATTGGCATTGCGGAATGCCAAAGTTGATAAAGCAATAAAGTAAAAAATAACAAGGAGAATAAATAATGAGTGAAGAAAGCAATAACAGAGGTCGTGCATACGAGTTCATTTGCCTAAAAACTTTGGCAGAGGAAATTAAAAAGATTCGTCCTGTAGAAATTGAAGAAAATTCATCGTTCTTTGCTGCTGAAAAAGCGTGGAATCTTATTGATAGTGAATTGCAGAATATTTTGAAGTTAAGTGCACAAACTGCTGTAATCGCATTGCTTGATTTTGAACCTTTGATAATCGAAAATGAAAACGATACTTTAACTTTATTAATTCAACCTGATTCAAGAGGTGAAGCTGGCGATGTCAGAGATATTCTGATTATCCGAAGCGGCATAAAATGGGAAATCGGACTTAGCATTAAACACAATCATTTTGCGGTAAAACACAGCAGATTAAGCAGGTCTATTGATTTTGGACAGAAATGGTACAAGGATAAATGCTCAGATGAATATTGGCAGGCTGTAAACCCGATTTTTGATTATCTTGACGAATGTAAGAAATCTGGAATGTTATGGCGAGAGATGGAAGAGAAAGATAGCAAAGTTTACGTTCCTCTTTTGAATGCGTTTGAAGCGGAAATAAAGAATGCTTATTTAAAAGATAAAAATCTTCCTAGAAAACTCGTTGAATATCTGTTGGGCGAATATGATTTTTATAAAGTCATAAGTATTGACAGCCAACAGATGACGCAATTGCAGACATATAATATGCACGGAACTTTGAACAAATCTGCAAAAAAGCAAAAGCCTAAGAAAATTGTTCCTATTTCGACTTTGCCGACAAAAATTGTAGCCTTCGATTTTAAAACAGGCTCTACAAATACATTAGAAATGTACCTTGATAATGGCTGGCAGTTCAGTTTCAGAATTCATAATGCAGCAACAAAGGTTGAAACAAGCCTGAAGTTTGATATTCAGATTATTGGAATGCCTGCAAGTATTATTACTATCAACAGTTATTGGCTGTGATGTAGCATTTTTCGTTAGGGATTTGTAAACCTACGGTTTGCTGCGAGATTTTGCTGGCGCAAAACTTGTTTATCTGGCGTGTACGCTTGGGCGTACGTCTTAACGCTAAAGTGTTAGGGATTGTAGCACCTGCGGAGCAGTTCCGGAACGAAGTGGTGGAATGAGCCGCGGTTAGTCGGCGAAGTGCGGAAAGCCCGACCTGCCGTGAGGCAGGGAACGCAAAAAAAATCCCGGTTTACATTGTGTAAAGCCGGGAGCTGAATGCTATCTATTTTTTAAACTTTTGATATTTTGGTACTGAAGCCTTGCATAAATTTCTTTAGTCCAGGTGTTAAGTATGTCGGCGTCAGATTTGTCAACGTTCGATGGAAGTTTTGTTTTTGCAGCTTTGTTGTAGTTTTCTGCGGCTGTATTGTAATCTTTTGAATTTAGCGCGACTTCGGCCTTTGTAAGGTAAGCGGCTTTTTTCTGGACTTGAGGATTGTTTGAGAGTTTTGCAGTATTTTTCTTGGCATTGTTCGTTTCTTTCGGTTCATTTTTTTCTATTGCTTGAGAGTTGTTATTTCCGCCGGTTCTGCTTTCAATTCCTTTTACAATACCTTTCCATTTCTGGGCAAAACAAGCAGATGCTGTAATCATAATCAAAATCAATGCAATCTTTGATTTTTTTGATAAACACATAATAATCTCCGAAAAAATATTAGATTGTTTTATGTCTCTATTAGTATTTCTTTTCATGAAAATTGTCAAGTAAAACTTTTTCTTTGCTTTGAACTGAATCAAGTATGAATATAATGTTTGTCCTTTTTTTCGGGGGTTCGGCAGCGGTCTTCATTTCAATTAGTTGCACTCCGACCGCCACCGTGTCGGGCTTACAGTTTTACAACCTTTAGGCTTCGGATTGTATTCTTGTCGGTTTTAAGGACTTCTATTTCAATCTTGTCCTGCCAGCGGAGTTTTTTTCCTTCTTCCGGAAAGTCTCCCAGTTTTTCTGTTATCCAGCCGCTGACCGTGGTAGAGCCGCTGGTTTCGTCCTCGTCAAGCTCAAAATATTTCATCATCTTGCTCACGGAAGTTTCGCCGCTTACAATAAAAGCATTTTCACCGCAGGGCTTTATGCAGCCGGAATCGCTGTCGCTGTCGTGCTCATCGTAAATTTCGCCTACAAGTTCTTCAAGAATGTCTTCCATTGTAATAAGACCAGAAGTTCCGCCGTATTCGTCTATCACAATCGCCATGTGGTTCCGCTCTTTCTGCATTTTTCGTAAAAGCAGGGAAATTTTTGTTGTTTCAATGGCAAAGAACGGTTTCTGCATAATTGACTTTATAACCAGGTCGCTTTTTTCCGCATTTTTTTCCAAATCCGCCTGAAACGCCCTGAAAAAATCTTTCTCGTGGATTATTCCGATGATTGTGTCGATGTCGCCTTCATAAACCGGAATCCTTGAAAACCCGCTCTCCTCAAATTTCCTCATAATTTCTTCCGGCGCGCTGCTGGCCTCAACCGCGCAGATATTCACGCGCGGAACAAGAAGATCCTTCGCATCAAGGTCGTCAAATTCAATCACCGAGCGGATAAGGTTCGTTTCTTCCTTTTTAATCGTGCCGTCTTCCTCCGCTTCCTCAACCATGGTTATAATTTCCTCTTCGGTAATCACATCCTTAGCCTTAAAGCGGAAAATCCTGACAATCAGCTTCTTCCAGCCGGAAAACACAATGTTCAGCGGATAAAATAAAAAAATCAGAATTGAAATAAAAGGATAGACCGCCATCGCAAGTTTTTCCGCGCAGAATTTGCCGATGTACTTTGGCGTAATCTCGCCGAAAATCAGCACAACAACCGTAATCGCCGCGGTTGAAACTATGGACGGATTCAGGCGGCTTCCAAAAAGAATCTTTGCAAAAAAAAGCGCGCTTATTGTTGAAGCCGAAAGGTTCACGATGTTGTTGCCAATCAGAATTGTGCTTAGAAGCTTGTCGTAGGAATTTTCGCAGAGCGCAAGAACTTTTTCAGCCCTCCTGTTGCCGCCCGTTGCAAGCGACTTGAGCCGGATTCTGCTGGCGCTGGTGTATGCAGTTTCCGTTGCAGAAAAAAAAGCGGAAAAAGCAATCAAAACAAAAAGAGAAACAAGTAAGGGTATCGACCCGTCGGGCATAAAATCCCCCAAAAAATAAAATGCGGGAACGTGCGTCCCCTATTCCGAAGAGTATAATATTTCGGGTGGTTGGTCAAATATCTGACAGAATATGTTCTCAAACTGACAGTCCTTTTCCGCTTCGATGCAAAGGTCGTAAAGGCAGCAGTTCTCATCGGAGTAATACGGATTGTCAGAAGTCCGCCACGTTGTCAACCGAAATCTGGGCGGTCAGGTGAAGAAGAATGTAGTCAATAGCCTTGTTTATTGTCTTTCTTGGAATAATTTTTTTCTTTTTTGGGCGTTCGCCGCAAAACTTCGTTTTGCTTCACGAGTTTGCTTTACAAACTCGTGCCGCCGGGCTTTTCGCACTTCGCTATCCGCTCATTCCTTCACTTCGTTTCGGAACTGCTCCGCAGGTGTTTCAATCCCTAACGCTTCAATTATCTTTCCGCCGTGTATCTTGCCCGCTCGCCGCCAATCAGCTTCGGTCGCGAGTAAGCCGCCGTAACGTAAGCCTTGCCCACGAATTTCTGTTCCGGATGGACAGGAACTGCGACTTCTTTTATATGCATTCCAATCAGCGTGCTTCCGATGTCAAGCCCTGCGGCGGCCTTTACGTGCTCAACCACAACAGGCTCCTTAAAGCCGTAGTAGGCTGCTGTTGCAAACGAGCCTCCTCCGTGAATCCACGGCACAACGCAAACTTCTTCAAGACCGAATTTTTCGGCGCATTCACGCTCAACAACAAGCGCGCGGTTCAAGTGCTCGCAGCACTGGCAGGCAAGAAAAATTCCTTTTGAAGAAAGAATCTGGTTTGCTGTCTCAAAAATTGTTTTTCCTGTTTCCTCGCTGGAATTTTTTCCGATTGAGCCGCCGGTAACTTCGCTTGTTGAACAGCCGATTACAAAAACCGAGCCTTTTTTCTGCGGATGCGAATCGAGCAGTTCTGTAATTATCTTTTCAAGCTGAGCGGAAATTTCAGAAAGGAATTCCGCCGTTGTCGTTTTATTTTCGTTCTGATTCATAATTTTGTCCTTATGGGCAGAATGGTATCACAATTTTTATTTTTGTGCAGAGAGTTTTTCCCTTCCTGCTTCTAAAAAACAAGCTTCTCCTTTCCTGTAAGAAAATCGAGCGCGTTTATGTTTCGGATTCCGTTGAAGTCTGAATTCAGATTTCTGTCCATTGTGATAAGAATTCTTGGGTACGAGTCCGGAATGTTTTTGAAGGCGGCAAGCTCGCGTTTCAGAGTCTCCTCGTCTTTTACGGTTTCTGCGACCTGGATGTAGAAGAGTGAGGTCTGGTTTTTTGCCACAAAATCTATTTCGGCGTCGAGGTTTCTTCCTGTGTAAATCGTAAAATGCTGCCGCCTAAGCTCAAGAAAAATCTGGTTTTCAAGGATGTGTCCCATGTCGATATTTCTGTAGCCCAAAAGCATGTTCCGCAGTCCTGTGTCGGCGATGTAGTATTTTGAGATGTTTTTCAGAAGCTCCTTTCCGCGCACATCGTAGCGTTCGACCCTGTAGACTAGAAAACATTCCTCAAGAAAGTGCATGTAGTTTTCGACTGTGGGCTGGCTTGTTTTTCGTCCAGAGCTTGTAAGTGTGTCGCTGATTTTTTTTGAGGTGCAGAAATTTCCGCAGTTCTGGAACATGAATTTTATTACGGCTTCAAGAACCGCAACGTCTTTTATCTGATGCCGCCTTGCGATATCCTTTACTATTATCGTGTTGTAAACTCCGTTCAGGTACTGATATACGCTTTCTGTGTTCTTTTTGAGCTGGACAGTGAACGGCATGCTTCCGAATTTCACGTAGTCGTAATAGTTTTCTTCGGTCGTCTGAGCCGGAAAATTATTTTCCTTTATGCATTCAAGGTATTCGCAAAATGAAAACGGAAGCATGTCAATCGTAACGTATCTTCCGCTTAAAAGAGTGGCAAGTTCACCAGACAGCAAGTCCGCGTTCGAGCCTGTAAGATACAGATCCACGTTTTTGTAGTTGAAAAGTGTTTCTACCGGCTTCTGAAAATCCTTGCACAATTGAACCTCGTCAATAAAAACATAGTTCATCCTGTCTTCCAAAAGCGCGGATTTTATAAACGCATAAAGATTGTGATATTCCAGTAAAAGCTCGTTGTCCAAGTCGTCAAGCCTGATGTAAGTAATCTGCCTCTCTGAAACGCCTCTTTCCAAAAGGCTCTGCATGAATTGTTCCATGAGCACGGATTTTCCGCAGCGGCGTATTCCTGTCAGAACTTTTATGACCTGCTTGTCTTTGAATGATTCTATACTTTGAAAATATGTGTTTCTTACCATTTATTCAAAGTGTACTTTGAAAATTGCTATAAGTCAATGTTATTTCAAAGTATACTTTGGAAAATCTGCGAAGTTTGCTTTGTCCTGTCTGTAATTTTCTCCCGATTTTTTGCTATAATGTCCGCATGATTCAGATTTTTGGAACAACAAAAAATTTTGACACAAAAAAAGCGCAGATGTGGTTCAAGGAGCGGAGGATTCCTTTTCAGTTTGTGGATTTAAAGGAAAAAGAGATGAGCCGCGGCGAATTTGAAAGCGTAGTGGAATCGGTTTCGCGTTCGGCCGGCTCCGGGGCAGAAGCGGTTGAACTTTTGGCGGACAAAAACTCAAAGGATTACGCATCGTTCGCATATCTTGATGATTCTGACAAGGAAGAAAAACTTTTTGAAAGCCAGCTTTTGCTTAAACTTCCTGTTTGCCGCAACGGAAAAAACGCCGCCACCTGTGGCCTTGAACCGAAAATCTGGGAAGGGTGGAAGTAGATTTCTTGAAGTGCTGTAAGGCTGCTTTTTGTTCAGTGGGTGATTGAAAAAAAATAATCCGCCGCAGTGTGTTCTTCCGAGGCGGATTCCGGTTTTCCAGACCGGTCAGTCTGTTTCTATTTTAAAAGATATTCGACTGTGGTTACCACGCGGATTGTCTTCTTTTCCTGAAGGTCTTCGGCGGCATTTTCTATGCTGAAAAATCCCTGGGTTGCGGTTTTGATTTTTCCGACTTTGCTTCCGGAGTCATGTGCAAACTGCTCTGCTGCCGTACGGGCGTTTTTTGTCGCCTCCGCAATCATCTGCGGTTTTATGTCATTCAGCTTTGTGAATTCAAATGAAATCTTGCTGTTGTAGTCCTTTGAGACTGCGATTCCGCTACTCATCAGGTCAAGGGAATCGTCCTGCGCTTTTTTCACTTCAGCGACTTTTGACGAGCGCACGAGGACCACCGTCTGCGCAAGGTAAGTGTAGAGAATTTTGTCCCGGTCCATATACGGATTGATTGTATTGTCCGTTATGCTTGGCGACTGAACCGTGTAGTCTTCTTCTGAAAGTCCGTGGTCCGCAAGATATTCCTTTACGGTCTGAGTTTTTGCAAGAATGTCTTTCTGGAGCTGCGTAAGGCTGTTTGCTCCAAGCGTGAATGTGAGCGGCCAGAGCGCAAGATCGGCATCAACTTCTTTTTCCGCAAGTCCGCGCACCGTAACTGTCCTGTCAGGCCTTGCTATTTTTGAAAGCCCCACGGAAACAATCGCCGCCGACACGACAAGCGAAACCGATACCGCCAGAATTAATGCCTTTAGTTCTTTCATTTTTTCCTCCGAACGTTTTTCTAAAAATATAATAAATCGAATCTAAAAAATCACCATGAAACGTAAATATAAAATTTTTTGGATTATGTCTATTGAACAACTTCGCGTGAAAAAGGTTGCGGCAGTTTTTTAACAGAATGTTTATGGGCGGTCAGTCAAGAGCCTAAGACTCTTGACTGTCGCTATGTCCGCAACTTGCTGCGCGCGGTCCTCACTTTGTTCGGACTGCCTTCGGCATTGCTCCCAGCGCTACCGCATCCGCCTAAAAAAGTTCCTTTAGATTTTCTAAAACTTCCACATCCGCAGGAAGCCATTTTACGCTTTTAAGCTTTTCCTCGGAAAGCCATGCCGCGTTCTCGTGCTCAAGCAGAGTAAGCTTCCCGGAAACAATTGAACACAAAAAACATTCCATTGTCAGATGAAAAGCAGGGTAGTCGTATTCAACCGTGCAAACCTTGCGTTCCGCCCGGATTTCCGTCGCAAGCTCCTCGCGTATTTCCCGCACAACCGCCTGTTCCGCGCTTTCTCCATCTTCAATCTTTCCGCCCGGAAACTCCCACCAGTCCTTCCATTCACCGTAGCCACGCTGCGTCGCAAAAACCATCTTTTCGCCGCCAGCCACAGTACGGAAAATTACCGCCGCCGAAACATGGATTTGCTTGAGCGGTGTGGTTTGGGTTTTAGAATCGTTTTTTGTTATATTTGCGTTGTTCATTTTTTTAGTCCTCTTTTTGTAAAGTCAATTATCGCTGTTTTTTCCCATTTTGTCAGTGCGTGTTATAAAGTCGTTGAAAAGCTCGTCAGGAACACGGCTATGAAGCGCGAATTTCATTGTGATTGGCTTGTTACCTTCCGCGCTGCCCGGAAAAGTTGAAACCTGACCAAGATAAATGAACGGCTGGGTTGTGTTTTCTACTTTTTCAAATTTGCGTACAAAAAGATGAAGTCGGATTTTTCTTTCGATGTTGCGGATTAAGTTCTGTCCGACTTCAGAATTTTGCGTTGTGCTGTTTGGCGACTGCCACTGAAAATGATCCGGCGTTATGAATTTGTCAGCATAATTTATTGAATCTTTTATGTCCGCATCCTTGTGCAGGTTCACAAATAGAAAATAATCTGGCTTTGCGGAAGTTATAAGTCCTTGTCCGTGGAACGAAGAATGGATTTTTGTATAGTCGCATAAAAGAGCCGCGTCGCGCATCGTGTATTTTTGGTAAAGCTTTAAAAACGGCAAAGTTCCGTTTTCAGAATAATCATCTGAGCCGAATTCGTTTTGGTAACGCAAAAGATTGTATTGAATCAAGTCTTCTACCCAAAGCTTCTTTTGTGCGGAAAATCTTGAATTTTCAAGGGAATCGACCGTGTTTTTATTGAATGAAACTGAAGTTCCGTCAAAAGAAAAAATCGCCTTTTCGTAGCGTGTTTTTTCGCTTGTGTCAAAATATGTTCCGCTAAGCGTCTGGCAGGCATGAACGATAGAAGTTTTATTCACAAAAGAAAGGTATTTTCTTGCCTTTTCTGCAATTTCATCAACAGAAGCAAAGTAATTTTCGGAATTAAAAATTGTTTCTGCGATAATCCATTCTTCCGCGCGTCTTGCAGGCGAATAAAAACTTAGAAGCTGCATAATCTGCCTGAAAGATTCGTCTTCGTTAATCAGAGAAAATTCAGGATGCGATTCTTTTTCAATGTATGCGGCAAAATCAAAATACGTCTTGTAGTTCGGGCTGAAAACCGTAAACCGCACAGGATCAATGCTTCCGTCATGCTTTAAGTAATCAACAAGAAACGGGACTTTTCCGCCGCATACATGCTTAAACGAAAAATATGATTCTTTCATATATTTAAGTGACATGAATTTTTCATTTTCAAGCTGGCGCAGAATCTGTTCCTTTGTGATTTTGTCCATGTGAATGTAAGTTCCGTTCGGCAAGTCCGCAAAATCATTTGCAACTTCAAGCTTCAATGAATCGCGGTCGTAATCCTGCTTTCCGTTCAGGGCAATCGCCATCAAGAAAGACTTTTTGTAGTTTCCGATAAAGTCCAGAACTGTTACGAATTCTTTGCCGTCCAGTTTGCGCAAGCCTCGTCCAAGCTGCTGAATAAAAATTATTGAAGAGTCAGTAGGACGCAGCAGCAAGACTGTGTTTACTGATGGAATATCAATTCCTTCGTTAAAAATATCGACTGAAAAAATGTATTGAAGCGGAGAATTGTCATCTTCCAAAAGACGCGCATATTTTTCGCGGACTTCAACGCTGTCATCTCCTGAAAGAGCAACCGCAACTTATCCATTATTTTTTGAAAGTCTTTTGTTAAATTCTTCCGCCATGTATTTAGCATGCTTTACAGTCGCGCAGAATCCAAGAGCTCTTGTCTTTTCGCCATCGTGTCCGTAGAAATTCATTCTTTCAATGATGTAATCAACACGGCGGTTCACCATGAGCATATTTGCAATTTCTTCTATATATTCGCTTGTTCCTGGCTCGGCCTTAATTTTTGAATAGTCGATTCCTTCCGCATCTGTAAGCCCAAAATAGTGAAAAGGGCAGACTAAATCATGCGAAAGCGCGTCCCTTAGCCGGATTTCCACGGCAACATTGTTGTCAAAAATTGAATATATGTCGCCATTGTCGCTTCGCTCTGGAGTTGCTGTAAGACCGAGCAGAAAATCCGGAGTAAAATACGCAAGAATATTTTTGTAGCTTTCGCTTGAGGCATGGTGGGCTTCGTCTAAAACGATATAGTCAAAAGCATTTTTGTCAAATTCCTTGTAATGCCGGCTTAAAGTATCGCGTGTTGCAAAAAGATACTTGCAGTTTTTGTCTTTCTGGCTTCCTGTGAAAAATCCTGATGAATAATTTTCTTCTGTTGCGGAGCAGATTGTGTCAAAAGATTCCTTCGCCTTTTTCAGAATGTCCTCGCGGTGAACAATAAAAAGCAGATGGTTGGGTTTTACCTGCAGCGCGTCAAAGACTGACATGTAGGTTTTTCCGCTTCCGGTTGCGGCGATTGCAAGCGCTTTTTTTGCTCCGGTTTTTCTAAGCCGGTCAAGCTTTACAATCGCTTCCTGTTGCATTTCGTTTGGCTGGATTATGGACGGGGAATTTTCGTCTGTAAAACTGTTGTATGAAAATAAAAGTTTTGATTCCTGCTTTTGGTGGCGTTTTACTTTTGCAAGATAGTCGCGGTAAGAAATCAAAAATTCGTCGGAATATTCTTTTGCCCACGGACTTTGCCAGAGCGTTTCAAATTCGTCAAGAACAGATTTTGTAAAAACTCCGGGCTCCTGCCGCTCCCTGCAGTTTTCATTTTGAAGGACATTCCATTCAACATTCGTCTTTAACGCACGGCCTGTTATGTTTGAGGAGCCTATTATGACAGTCCATTTTTCTGATTCAAGGCTGGTTTTATGGAACAGATAACCTTTTGCATGAAAGCCGTCATTTTGTGTCGGCGGAACATAAATCTTAAGATGAATATTTTTGAATTTGGAAAGCCGCTCAAGAACTTGCGGGCTTGTCATTTCCTTGTAGGTTGTTGTAAGAATTTCGCCGTGAATATTGCGCGTTTCAAGAGCCTTTAGTGTTTCAAGCAGAACCTGAAGTCCGCCATAAGTTATAAACGCCACGCTTATTTTGAACTGGGAGCAACTGTTAAGATTTTCAATAAGCTCATTGTAAAAACTGCGGACAGGTCCGTTTGTTATAAGGAAAGATTCTTCCATAATGCCGCCGAAACTTTTATTTTGTGGTGAAAAAGTGCTCCAAAAAACGGACGTTTTTTGTGCTGATATTTTCTTCGTTTTTTTGTGATGTTTGCATTGTGTTCATATTTTTCTCAAAACTGAATTATAACAAGAAAATGTCCTTGCGTCAAAATCGTGAAGCAATATCATGAAACCCGGTTCAGATGCGGCAAGGATTGGAACACTCGCAAATCTACGGTTTGCTTACGAGTTTTCTTACAAAAACTCGCATAAAAACAAATCCGTTAGAGAAGTGTGGAAAGCCGCCCGGAAAAATTTTAGCCAAGGAGCTGAAGTGTTCTTGTTATATTTTCTGATGAATCCAAGCGTCTTTTTGAAATGAATTTTTGGACGGTTTTTCGGTGGACGCCGTAAAGATTTGCAATCCGGTTTATGGAGATGCCTTGAAGAAGCATTATTGTTGTGCCGAGTTCTGCGCCGTCGAGTTTTGAGGAGGCGTTTTCTGTTCCGAGCGGACGACCGAGTTTTTGTCCTTCCGCTTTTTTTCGTTCAAGGGCTTCTTTTGTGCGCTGGCTGATAAGGTTTCGTTCGATTTCTGCGGAAAGCCCGAATGCGAAGGCCAGAACTTTTGACTGGATGTCGTCGCCAAGTCTGTAGCCGTCTTTGATTGTCCAGACACGCGCGCCTTTTTCCATAAGTTTGTTCAAAATCGACATTATCATAAAAAGGCTTCTTCCGAGCCGCGAAAGTTCGGAGCAGATTATGAGGTCTCCTTTTTGGATTTTTTCAAGAAGTTTTCCAAGCTCGCGGTGTTCTGGCGTAATCGTTCCGCTCGCTGTTTCTTCAATCCAAGTTTCTACAGAAAGTGAGTTCCGTTTTGCAAATTCCTGAATCTCGAACCGCTGGTTTTCTACAGTCTGCCTGTCCGTGCTTACGCGAATGTATCCGTACGTCATTATTTGAATATACTTAAAATTTTAAGGATTGTGCAAGATTTTTTTTCAGTCGTGATAATGTGTTCCGCACTGAACGATTTCGATGATGTTGTTTTCTATTTTATAGACAATTCTGTTGTAGTCGTCAATGCGGCGGCTGTAATAGCCTGAAAGATTTCCTTTTAACGGCTCGGGCTTTCCGATTCCGTCATATCCGCCACGTTCAATGTCTTTTAGAAGCGCGTTTGCTTTCTTGAGAAGTTTTTTGTCGTTTTGAAGCGTCAAATAGTCTTCCCAAGCCTCGTCTGTCCATGCTTTTTTCATATTTTAAACCTCAATAAGTTCGTGTTCTGTAAGTTTTCCTTCTTTTGCGTGCTGAATTGAAAGTTCAAGCCGTTTCTGGTTCTCCTCACTGTAAAACGGGTCTTCGGAAGAAATTTCAAACGGAATGCGATGCTCTCGGATTACTTTTTTTGCGAACAGATTGAACGCTCCGGAAATTGAAAGCCCGACATCCTTGCAGAATTTTTCAAACTCCTTCTTTGTTGTGTTATCCATTCTTACGCTTACATTCATCATAAAATCACCTCAAAATAAGTCAATATAAGTTATCTATACTTAAAATTTACATTTTTTATTCTGTTTGTCAAGTTTTTTATATAAAAACTATTCTGACTTGTCAAAAAAAATCATCCGTTATGGACACCGCAAATGGGGAAAAGTGATATGTAAAACGTCCGTTTAAAGGATACAAAGGGGAAGGTCTTCCCCTCGCTTCAGCCTGCCGGGCAGTCTTTTGCTTCCCCTTCGCCTAGGGGCAACGCCCCTAAAACCCCAAGAAAATCTACGGCAAATTATACAGTTTTAGATGAATTTACAGACGGAAAAATTTTTGATGAAAATTATGCGCTTGCAAGTCATTATATTCAGCTTCAAGATTCTATTGCTGGCGAAAAATATCGTAAGATTCTTGAGCAAAACGGACTTGATGTTTCAAAGTTTCCAGAAACAGATGATTTCAATGCAAAACTTGATGTTCCGTTTGGTACACCAAAAAATCCATCGTTTACTTTTATTGATTTGTTTGCCGGCATAGGCGGATTCCGGCTTGCGATGCAGTCCTGTGGCGGTCAGTGCGTTTTTTCTTCTGAATGGGATAATGCCGCAAAACAGACATATTTTGAAAATTACGGAGAAGTTCCGTTCGGCGATATTACAAAGCCGGAAACTAAAGATTTTATTCCTGAAAAATTTGATGTCCTGTGCGCTGGATTTCCGTGCCAGGCTTTTTCGATTGCCGGTTATCAGAAAGGATTTGCCGATGTCCGCGGAACGCTGTTTTTTGATGTCGCGGATATTTTGGAAAAGCATCGCCCAAAAGCATTTTATCTTGAAAATGTAAAAAACTTGAAATCGCATGACGAAGGGCGGACTTTTGCAAAGATTATGGATGTTCTGCAAAATCGGCTTGGATACATTGTTGGCTCAAAGATCATGAATCCGTGCGAATATGCGAATGTTCCTCAGAACCGGGAGCGAATTTTTATAGTCGGCTTTGATCCGAATCAAGTTGAGATTCCGCAAGAAAAATTTCACAATGGACAGTTTAATTTTTCTTTTCCAGAAAAAATTGAACTTACAAAAGACATTCATGATGTGATTGATGATTCTGTTGAATCAGAAAATTTTTTCTATAAAGAAAATCATATCTATTACGACAGGATGAAAGATGTGATTGTGAACCCGGATACTGTTTATCAGTGGAGAAGAGTTTATATCCGCGAGAATAAAAGCGGAGTATGTCCGACTTTGACAGCGAATATGGGCGAGGGTGGACACAATGTTCCGATTGTCCGCACTTCAAAAGGAATAAGAAAGTTGACGCCGGAAGAATGTTTAGGTTTTCAAGGCTTTCCTGTCAATATTAAAAATTCTTTTAGATTTCCGAAGACAATTGCACAAAGCAAAAAATACAAGCAGTCAGGAAACAGCGTAACAGAACCGCTGATAGAACGCGTAGCAAGAAAAGTAATTCAATTTGTGCGGGAGAATGAGAGATGAGTTTTGTGAATGAATGGAAACAAAACAAGGAATATTTTTCTTTGCTCGAACTCATGGCTCGCCTTTCAAACCTTTTTAGCGACAGTTCAATTCCGTTCTTGCATTACAGAGTTACAGAAAATCTTTTCTGTAAATATTATAAAGCGGAAAATCTGTCGCGTTCAGATACAGCTTATGATGCAAAAACTGGCTCGTTTGGAGTTGGAATAAAAACATTTACTTTGACAAATAATGCAAGCACTGAAAAAGTCGCGGAATTCAATTCAATAAGTTCAGAATTGAAAAAATATAAAGGCTATGATTTAGCCTATCAGCTTGCAGTCGCACGCAATGAAAGAATGATGTTGGGCCAGCGGCTTTATGGCATTTCAGATGGCTTCTATCACATTATCGGCCGGGTTGAGAATGGACTTACAGTTTTTAACTCTTCATATCCTCTTTTGAATACAGAAAAAATTCATGTAATAAAAGATACAGAAAAATCGCTTCAATTTGATGACGGAAAAGAGTTCTATAATTTCAATTATTCAAAAAGCACCTTGTTCAAGCATTTTGAAGTTCCTGAAGATTCCAAAGAAAAACAAGAAATTTCAGTTTCTATTATTCAAGATCCTTATGAGCTTCTGCGGAAACTTATTGACACAGAGGATTACGAAGGCAAATACACAGATATTTACAATATTCATAAAGTAATCCACGAGCAAGTCGCAAGCTCCAAAAAACAATTAAGTTTTGGAATTGACTATGTATATCTGCCACTTTATTCAGAAAGGCTAAAAGAAGTTTCCTTAAAATCTGGCCTGAACCAATGGAACGCAGGTGGCAGGGCTAGGGATGCAAATGAGGTTTATATTCCGATTCCTCTTTCTATTCACCATGATTTTCCAGCTTTTTTCCCTCCGCGTGATACTTCATTTACGCTTCATCTTCCAAACGGTTCTTCAATGTCTGCAAAAATCTGCCAGGACGGCGGAAAAGCCTTGATGTCAAATCCGAATAAAGAATTAGGAAAATGGCTTTTGCGTGATGTTCTTCACCTGAAAGAAGGCGAGCTTTTGACAATGGAAAAGCTCAATCGCTTTGGTTTTGACAGCGTGATTATTACAAAAATCGATTCAGAAAATTTCAAAATAGATGTCCGGAGACGAAATGAAAATGAATGATTTTGAAAGACAGCAAGAAGAAAATTTAATTCAAGAAATAGTTGCATGGAAATTAAGACGCCCTGAAGAATCTTGGGAATCTATTGACAAAAGCTTACTCATTGTTTTGGATAACGCTAGAGAATTTAAGGAAAATTATCCTGAAGATTTTATAAACTTAAAAGAAAAATGGATTTCAGAGGCAAGAAGAATAATTGAATTAAAAACTGATTTTCATGGAATTTCAGCAAAACACGAACGCTGGTTTTCTTTTGATGAACTGTATGACTCGAAATACTGGAGCCATTTTGAGCAGCAGATGAAATCTGAAAATTGGGATAAAAATCGTCTTGAAATAAATAAGCAACAGTCAATTGAAATCATAAACCAGCTTTCAAATCCGCGGAGGTTCGATACTTCAAAAGAAGATGCAACAAGAAAAGGATTGGTTTATGGACACGTTCAGTCCGGAAAGACTGCCCAGATGTCTTCGATTATTTCAATGTACGCATCTTGCGGATGCAGGTTTTTCATTGTTTTTTCTGGAATAACAAATTCTCTAAGGAATCAGACTCAAAGCCGTTTTAGAAAAGATTTAGGAATTGATAAAATGGGTGGCTGGGAGTTGCTTAAGGAAAAATTAGGAAAAGACGATGTCTGCATAGAAGGAAAAATAAACGGCAGCAATCCAGTTCTTGGTGTATTCAAAAAAAATCCTCATGTTCTCTGCCGCCTAAAAGAGTATTTACAGAATATAAATAGCGATACATTTTGGAAAAATAAAACAGTTCTTGTCATTGATGACGAATGTGACAATGCTTCCATGAATGTTGCAAAGCAGTTTGATAATGATGGTTTTGCAACAGGAAAAAGAAGCTCTATCAATTCGTTGATTACAGACGTATTAAATATTTTTGATAAGTATTGCTATGTAGGATTTACGGCAACTCCATTTGCAAATGTCCTTAATGAAAAGCCTGGAAAAGACAGCCTGTATCCAGAAGACTTTATTTATCCTTTGACTATAAGCTCTAAATATTATAGCGCGCGAAAATTATTTGGCTCGTCAAATGATAATCCTGATAATCCCGAGCCATTGCTTGATGTTGTGAATTTTGTAGAAACAGAAGAGATAAATCCAAAGTCTAATGACTATGCAGATGTTCCTGAATCATTAAAGAATGCAATATTTTACTTTATTTTAGCCACAGCATGCAAATACTATCGTGGTTTCAGCAACAAGCACTCTTCAATGCTTATCCATGTGGATTTAAAAATTTCCACGCATGCTGTCGTAAACAAATCTGTTGATCTTTTTATAGAGAATATAAAACAAAATCCATCTGAGTTTTTTAGTTATATGGAGAAAGTTTGGAATTCTGAAAAAGACAGAGTTCCATTTGAAATTATAAAACAGCTTTTTAATTATTCCGAAGAAGATAAAGAAAAATACAAGATTCCTGATTTTAACCGGCTGAAAGACTTTATTTTAGAGGTCGCAGATAAAATCGAAACCGTAGTTGACAATAGTTCTGTACCTTTGGAAGAGAGGCTTCATTATCCTGATGATGAAAGCAAGGTTTATATTGTAATTGGTGGAAATACTCTTTCTCGTGGTCTTACCCTTGAAGGACTTATTGTAAGCTATTTTTACAGAACATCAAAATTATATGACACATTGCTGCAAATGGGGCGCTGGTTTGGATATAGAATTGGCTATGAAGATTTGCCAAGAATCTGGACAACAGAACGGATAGCAAAAAATTTTTCCTTGCTTGCAGATGTGGAAGACGAATTACAGGAACAGTTCACAGATTATGGAAACGGTCTTACTCCTGCTGAGATAGCTCCCAGAATACGAGTTCTTCCTCTTCTTCAAATCACAAGAAAATTGGCAATGCAGAATGCAAAAATTACTGGCATAAATTATGCAGGACAAAGACCATCGACATTATTCTTTGAGCGTACAAATAAAGAATGGCTTTTGCATAATCAGATTGCCACAAGAGAATTTCTTGATGGAATAGCTCAAAATCCAGTAGAAAAAAATGGAAGTGTTATTTATCAGAATATTCCAATTTCTAAAATCTGGCAGTTTATTGAAAACTATAAAATTTGTGAGTCCAACAATGCTTGCCGAAAAAATTTAATCTTGAAATATTTCGAAAAAATCAATTCTAAAAAATTTTTGCAAAACTGGAATGTCGCAATAATTCAAAACAAAAAAGGCCGGGAATACCAGATTTGTTCAAAGCTAAAAGTTCATCTTGTTAACCGCAGCCGTCTGGATCCGAAAAGCAAGAATGATTCAATAGCAAACATAAAAGTTTTGGGCCAACCGCAGAATATGCTTGTTGATACAGATATTCCTGATTCTGAAAAAGATGAATTCAGGCCTTTAAAAATGTTTCTTCAGCGCCATAAATATTTTGAAGAAAAAGGAATCGCAGAGCCTGGACTTTTGCTCATATACCCAATTGATAAAGACAGTAAGCCAAAATCAAATCAAACTGGCAGACTGCCATTGGATGCGGCGGAAGATGTTGTCGGTATAACGCTTGTTTTTCCAAAAGACAAGAATATTGAATTAAATTCATATATGACAATTTCGTTAGATGGAGTGGAGCATGCTTGATTTTAAGTTTGATGAAGTGCCGTTCAGACGAGGAATGGGAACTATAAACGCAAGTGGAGCATCCAAGACTTTAAACGGTTCTTCTTTGACTGATACAGAAATCTTATTAAGAGAAGCAGTTCAAAATTCTTTTGATAGCCGATTAAAAGAAAGAAAATTTGATGAAAAAACAGGAAAGCCAGTATCTAAATATTTGCCCCTGAATTTTTCAATTCGGGCTTTTAATTTCTCTTCAGACCAAATAGTTTTCATACAAAAGCTGTTTAATTCAGAAAATTCAGATTCGTACTATGCCAAAAATGTACAGAAATATATAAAAACATCTTCTCTAAATATTGAGATAAGCGATATTAATACTACTGGTCTAATAGGTTTTCCTGGAATTACAGAGAAAAAGGAAAATCAGAATTTTGCAAATTTTGTCTATTTTACAGGAAATGACAAATCGCTTGATTCAAATGACGGAGGCTCGTACGGGTTTGGAAAAGTGGCGTTCTTTTTATATTCTCAAGCCAGAACAATAATAATTTATACAAGAATAAAATCTGAAAGCGCATCGAATTATCAGTCCAGGCTTATTGCTGTTTCGATGGATGAAAGAATAGATAATAGATGCTGGTGGGGAGAAAAAAAACAAAGTGATAATGAAAGCGGAGTTTATGCGTCTCCAATTTTAGGAAAACTTGCAGATGAGATTGCTGAAGCAATCGGCATGAATGTGTTTGACGAAATGCAGACAGGAACAAAAATTCTTATTTTAAATTCCCGTCCTCGGCTTTTTCCTCAATACGAAAATGGTAACGAAAAAACAATCGATGATATATTCAGATACGACATTCCTCAGTATTTAGTTCATTGGTACTGGAACAAAATAATTGCGAAAAAAGTTATTTTTGATATTGCCTATAAAAATGAAAAGATAGAGCTTGATAATCCATATGAAGTATATCCTTACAAATATTTTATAAATGCCTATAAAAGACTTAACGCAATAAAAAAGAAAGAGATAAAAGCTGATGGAAAAAGAGGAATTGAAATTTCTCAGGAACGGCCTAGCGTAAAGCTTGGAATTGCATGCATTGAAAAGACTGCGCCAAAAAAATCTAAATATGAAGAATTGATACCAGTTTTAAAGACTTCACAGCCACTTGTTGCTTTCATGAGAGGAATTGGAAATATTGTTTATTATGGAAAGTATACCGTCGGACCAGAGAACCTTAATGAAACGTGTTTTGGAGTTTTTGCCTGTGACACGAAGTCTTTTTCTAATGGAGAAACCGAAGGCGAAATAGATCGGTATTTTCGTGGAATAGAAAACCAAACACATACTCGTTGGGAACATAAAAATGATATGTTTCCTCACAATTATTTGAAAACTGTTGAAAATAAAATTGATCAGCTTGTAAGGTCGAATTGTCTTTTTGAAGAAATTGATGATTCTGCGGCAAATATTTCAGTTATGATTCAACGCACTTTAGGAGCAAAACTTCTTCCATATAAATTGCCAGTTGGCGGAGCCAAGAAAACTTTGAAACCTGCTGTTCAGGCAGAATCAAAGGCATCAAACAAAAAGTCGGCAATTACTAAAACTGGAAATTCGTATATTGAAATCGATTCAAAAACAAACGAAAAATATGTTTATGTTCAATACAAGATAAATGTTTTAAAGGATAAGGCTGTCAAGATAAATAATATAGTTCCTAAAATCGAAACTTTAGATGCTGGAGACAGTTTTGAGGATAATGGAACTTACCTAAAGTTTTCCGGAACATATAAAAAAGATAAAGACGGCACTGTCTCTATGACAGATTCAAGACTTCCAAAGATATTTAAGCTCCCGGAAACTTGCTATTTTAAAATAAAATGCCAAAAGGACTGTTCCTTTGATTTAAAAATTGACTGGGAGGAAGTTGATGCACAATAAAATATATACTTATAAGACAATTTCTCCGGAATCTGGAATAATTCAGGCTGAATGGCAGATTTACGGACGTCCAATACCTTTGTCGCACGAAATAAAATCCTGGAAGAAAAATGCCGATTTGCAAATAAACTGTAATCTATATGTTTCAGCAAAAGAGCTTGATTCTTTTATTTCTAAAAATGCAGAAGCTTCATTTTATATTTTATGGAACTCTTTATCGGGAAGAAACGGAACTTCACTGCAAGGCTGCGCATTTGTTCAAAAGTATGAAAATAAAAGAAACGAAAACGTAAAAGAATATAATTTTTCTTGCATTGTTCCAGGAACTAAAATTGCGGGCGACACAGAAATTTCTTTGGTTCTGGCAATTTCTTCTGAAGATAAATTAGAGAAAAAGTCAGAATTCGCAACAGAAAAAGGAGCGGTTATATTCAGAACTTCTGTGCTCTTGTATCTTGAAGGCGGACAGGCTCTGTTTCCTGTAAAGGCTGTTTACTTTAAGGATCGTTCTGGAATAGCAAGAAATGCCTTGTATTATCTCCGTAAAAAATATATTGATTTGGACAGTAATTTTAATGCGGCATATACTTTATTTTTCAATATAGAACATCCGCTTTTCAAAAAGATAAATTCAGATTTAGAAAATGATGTTGCCACAAATTATCTGTTGAAAATGATTATGTTTGACGTATATAGAACTATCATTTTTGATGCTCTTGATAAGAAAAACGGACTTGATGAGCTTTCAGAGTCATTTGAGGAAAATGCTTTTACTTTACGCGCTGTTTATTCAAAGATTCTGAATGAAGTAAAAGAAAGGTACTTTCCAGAAAAAGATTTGGTTTCCTTAAAAGAAATGATAAATCAAGGCGAAGAACAAAGAAATTCTTTGTATACGGCAATTCAGGAATATGTTTTTGGAGATGAATAAAATGAATGATGAAGATATAATCAGAGTTTATCCAGTAATTGATGATGAGCCAGAAAAAATATATGAAAAATTAGAAAGCAGACGATTTGGTTTTGAACCATTGAGTGAAAATAAACTTGTTCCTCCTGGTGTTGGAGATATGGTTTTGTATGAGGAACTTGATTTATTGCGGCAGAATGTAATTGCTCTTGCTAGAAAATACGGTTTTGGTGATATTAATCATAATATTGGCAACTCCTTAAAACTGAAATTTGATAAAGAGCTTGGAAGCTTAATTTATGAAAAAATGAAAATTACACCTTCTGTTGCTGCAACACTTCCTATGTGGCAGTTTTTAAATTTGCAATTATTGCCTGATGTCGTGTTTTGGCGTTGGGGAAATTCAAAAGAACATTTTTACTCAGAAAGAAGAAATTATCTTGGGACACAATGGTGGAGATATTATCTTTTTTCTGATTCAGAAGAATCTTTAAAAATCTATTCAAAACTGAATGATGCTGAGATTGCAGAATTGTATGAACGTTCTGGAAGCAGAGGATTGCCAGAGCATATTTTTGAAATTTCAAAATGGTTTGCGCAGCTTTCCAGAAATATTCTTATAAAAAATGAAAGAGAAATGTTTCGCTCTGTAATAAAAAGATATAATGCAGAACTTGGATTCAGAAATTATTTTTCACTCGATGAAAATGACAAGTTTTCAATCTTTAAGAATTGCTTTGAAGATACTGCTGGTTTAAAGTAGGGCTTATTATTTTTTATGACCGATTTCCACCTCCCATTCTGTCTGTACATATTTCCCAGCTTGGCTGTATAAGAGCCCCAGCCGGATTGTGCTTATGCCCCAATCAAACTGTATAGCCGCCCCAGTTTGTCTGTGCCGCTTATACAGTTTGTCTGGGCTTGCTATACAGTCAGTCTGGGGCGGCTGTACAGTTTGTCTGTAGTTAAAAAGGTTTCTTTTTTTAATAATATTTACAAATTTGTGAAAAATATTTTGTAAATTACTTGATTTATTTATAAAAGTTGTATATATTTCACTTAGATGCTAAAACATGGGGCTGTCCAAAAAGAAATGGGCAGCCCTAATTATTTTAAATTTACAAGAGAAT
>OJAW01000241.1_pt1 | contig 42428 bp, 40 predicted proteins | sample 1589151 | NCBI WGS metagenome assembly OJAW01 (sample SAMN03283290) | human gut metagenome | biome: human-associated habitat; material: feces | host: Homo sapiens | place: Peru | collected 2012
CTTAAACTGCTTTGCACTCAAAAATCAAAGAAACATATGAAAGACAAGGCATAATTTACAGGGCAGGCTTACCGCCTTCACTGTAAATTTAACGCAGTATTTCGATGTTTATTTGATTTTTTGAGCATTTATTCTTTATGTAGTGTGCCCCTTGGTGGACTTTATTAGTTATATCTATTTATTTTTCGGTTCTTTTTGCAAAACATTCGCTGCAATATACAGGTCTGCCGTCAGTTGGCTTAAACGGTACTTTACAGCTTTTTCCGCATTCTGCACATGTAGCATCGTGCATTTCCTTAGGACCCTTAGCGGCTTGCTTTTTTGCGTCACGGCAAGCTTTACAACGCTGTGGTTCGTTTACAAAACCTTTTTCTGCATAAAATTCCTGCTCACCGGCAGTGAAAACAAACTCATTGTGGCAATCCTTGCACACCAGTGTTTTATCTTCGTACATGTTTCTTCCTACCTCTCTATAGATTTGCCTGGGATAATTATTCAAAAAGCAACTCCCTCGAGTTTCTTACGAATACGTTGTATGGCGTTGTCGATAGCTTTGGCGTTTTTGTCAAGTTTATCGGCAATTTCGCTGTATGAACATCCAACAATGTAAAGCCTTAAAACCTCATTTTCAAAACTTGAAAGTTCTTCGTATAGCACTTGACTGAGATTGGATACACTTTCTTTTGCAAGATATTCATCCTCGGCACTGAGATGTACAACATCATCAAAATAATCATCTTCAATAGACACAAGGCTTGATTGAGGAATATCTTTTAGCCGAGATACTTTTCTTAAAGCCGATTGTATCGAATTGTTAATGCAATGTCCTGCATATGTGCCGAATGATGCGCCTTTTTCTTCTCTGTAAGAGTTAATTGCCGCCAATAATCCTATCATACCTTCCTGAACCAGGTCATCCTTTTCAAGAGGTGAGTTGATATATTTCATTGCTATTGCTTCAACAATAGGTTTGTATCTGTTTATCAACTCGGTAGTGGCATCTTCGCTTTTGCGTAAAGTAAGGAGGTCTTTGTCCGATTTTTTGTTTATATCAGCCATTTTGCCTCCGAATCCGCTTTTAATTAACATCTTTTTAATATTATAATAAACTATAGATTACTTACTGTCAACAAAAATCATTTGCTTTATACAAAAAATTTATTATTTTTACAAATTTAATAGTAGAATTTATACATTAAATCTAAAGAGAACGATATCACCGTCGTTCATAACATAATCTTTGCCTTCGCTTCTTACAAGACCTTTTTCTTTTGCAACGGTCATTGAACCGCAAGCCATAAGGTCGTCAAATGACACAACCTCAGCTCTGATGAAACCACGCTCAAAGTCGGTGTGAATTTTGCCGGCTGCCTGTGGAGCTTTTGTCCCTTTTTTGATTGTCCACGCTCTAACTTCGGGTTTACCCGCTGTTAAATAGCTGATAAGACCTAAGAGGGAATAGCTCTTTTTAATCAAACGGTCAAGACCGGATTTTTCAAGTCCCATATCTTCAAGAAACATTTCTTTTTCATCTGGGTCAAGTTCTGCAATCTGTGCTTCCATTTCTGCGCAAATAGGAAATGTTTCTGCACCTTCTTTTGCAGCAATTTCTTTAACTGTGTTGTAAAATTTGTTGTTGTCAATTCCGTCAACAAAGTCATTTTCGCCCATATTGCAGGCGTAAATTACAGGCTTGATTGTTAGAAGTGCAACATCTTTGAGATATTCTTTTTCTTCTTCGGATATTTCGCATGCTCTTGCTGTTTTGCCTTGTTCCATCTCTTTTACAAGTCTTTCAAGAAAATCAACTTCATTTGCAAGAGTTTTATCGCCCTTCATTGCCTTTCTTCTGTTGTCAAGTCGTCTTGAAAGAATGTCAAGGTCTGAGAGAATAAGTTCAAGATTAATTGTTTCAATATCTCTTGCCGGGTCTATATTACCGTCAACATGGGTAATATCGTCATTTTCAAAGCATCTTACAACATGAATAATTGCATCAACTTCCCTGATGTGAGAAAGGAACTTGTTGCCGAGACCTTCACCTTGGCTTGCACCTTTTACAAGACCTGCAATGTCAACAAATTCGATTGTTGCCGGCGTAAACTTATCAGGCTGATACATTTCGGCAAGCTTGTCAAGTCTTTCATCCGGCACGCTTACCATGCCTATATTCGGCTCAATCGTACAGAAAGGGTAGTTTGCGCTTTGTGCACCTGCATTTGTAATTGCATTAAAAAGAGTACTCTTTCCTACATTAGGTAATCCAACCATTCCTAATTTCATATATATAAACTCCTTTATGTAAATTTATTCTGCATTATTATATAACATTATAAATATTTTTACAAGAGTAAATATATCTTGACATTAGTCTTTATATGGAATAGAATATTAACTAATATTTTTAGATAAATACTAACTATTATGAGGGAGGGGCATTATGGAACTTAACGGCTCACAAATTGTACTTGAAGTTCTTAAAGAACAAGGTGTAGATACTATATTCGGTTATCCGGGCGGTACTATCCTTAACATTTTTGATGAACTTTATAAGTACGGCGATACTTTTAATCATATATTAACTGCTCATGAGCAGGCTGCCGCACATGCTGCCGACGGCTATGCAAGAGCAACGGGTAAGGTCGGTGTTTGCTTTGCAACATCCGGTCCGGGTTGTACAAATCTTGTTACAGGCATTGCAACTGCATATATGGACAGCGTGCCTGTTGTTGCAATTACTTGCAACTATGCAACATCCGGTCTTGGCAGAGATTCGTTCCAAGAGGTTGATATTTGCGGCATCACCATGCCAATTACAAAACATAATTTTCAAGTAGAAAAGGTAGAGGATTTGGCGGATATTATTCGCCGTGCATTCAAAATTGCACAGACCGGTCGTAAAGGTCCTGTACTTATTGATATTCCAAAAGATATTACTGCGGCTACTTGTGAATATACAAAACAGGATAAGGTTATTCCGGAAAAGGCAAAATCTCCAAAGGAATCTTGCTTTAACAGAGCGGTTGAACTTCTTAACAGTGCTAAAAAGCCTGTTATTTACTGCGGCGGCGGTTCTGTTTCTTCTAATGTCGGTCAAGATCTTATCAAATTTGCCGAAAAAATAGATTGTCCTGTCGTATCATCTCTTATGGGACTCGGCGCATTTCCGTACAATCATCCGCTTCACCTCGGACTTATCGGTATGCACGGACATTATCAATGCAACAAAGCCGCTCACGATTGTGATGTACTTATTGTTTGCGGTGCAAGATTCAGCGACCGTGTTGCAGGCAACAGAGCAAAGTTTGCTCCTAATGCGGAAATTTTACATATTGATATTGACGCTGCCGAAATGGACAAGAATATTGTTTCAAATTATCATCTCCGTGGTGATCTTGCAGAAATTATTCCTATGCTTACCAAAGCTGTTAATAAGCAAGACCACAGTGAGTGGAGAGCAGAAATTAAAGGATTTTCAAGACCTTTTAAGCAACTTCAAATCGGTGATTATGTAAATCCTCAAACTTTGATTGAAAAAATTGACGAAAAAACACCTGAGGATACTATTGTTGTTACCGATGTAGGTCAACATCAGCTTTGGGCCGCTCAATTTTATAAATACAAAATGCCTCGTACTCTTTTGTCATCCGGTGGTTTGGGCACAATGGGTTATTCAATGGGTGCCGCAATCGGCGGTCAGGTAGGTTGTCCGAATAAAACCGTTGTTATGTTTGCGGGCGACGGTGGCTTCCATATGAATTTAGCTGAACTTTGCACAATGAAGTCTTATAATATTCCTGTTAAGATGTTTATTATGAATAATACCGTTCTCGGTATGGTTCGTCAGTGGCAAAAGCTTTTCTATGAAAACAGATTTTCTGATACAGACCCTAACAGAGCAACCGATTTTGTCAAAGTTGCAGAGGCATTTGGCGTTAAGGGACTTCGTATAAATACAAATGATGAAATTGACAGTGTTCTTGATGAAGCATTTTCATATAACGGACCTGTACTTGTTGATTGCAGAATCAGCAAAGATTCCAATGTACTTCCTATGATTCCTCCGGGAGGAGCTCATACGGATATTATCGAAGAATTTAATTAAGGAGGACTTCGGCTATGAAAGAAAAGTTGATTTTATCGGTTCTTGTAGATAACGAAAGCGGTGTTCTTCAAAGAGTTGCAAGCCTTTTTTCCAGACGAGCTTACAACATTTCTTCTCTTACCGTTAGTGAAACAGAGGACGAGAAGTTCTCTCGTATGACTATTGAAACTTACACTGAGCCTGAAAATTTCAGACAGATTAAGCGTCAGCTTTTAAAACTTGAAATTGTTAAAAAGGTATCGGAACTTACCGCTGAAAATTCTGTATCTTCAGAACTTCTTTTGGTAAAGGTTTATGCAAAGGGTATTGAACAAAAAAATGCTCTTTTGGAACTTAACGCAACCTACGGTTCAAGAGCTCGTGATATTTCACCTGAAACTATTACTCTTGAATATACAGGTCAGGGCGAAACTATTGACAGATTCATTAAAGAACTTGAAGAAAAATTCGGTATTGTAGAACTTGCAAGAACAGGTATAACATCTCTTCAAAGAGGTGAAGGTTCGTTTACCGAAGATATATAAGGAGGCAAACTTATGGGAATGACAATGACCCAAAAGATTTTGGCGGCTCATGCAGGTCTTGACAGCGTTGTTGCAGGACAGCTTATTGAGGCAAATCTTGATATGGTTCTCGGCAATGATGTTACTTCTCCTGTTGCTATCAACGAAATGAACAAATTCGGTAAAAAGTCCGTATTTGATAAAACAAGAATCTCTCTTGTTATGGACCACTTTACGCCGAATAAGGATATTCAATCTGCCGAAAACTGCAAACAGGTTCGCCAATTTGCAAAATCATTCGGCATTACACATTACTTTGATGTTGGCAATATGGGTATTGAACATGCTCTTTTACCTGAGCAAGGTATTGTTACCTGTGGTGACTGTATTATCGGTGCGGATTCACACACTTGTACATACGGTGCTCTCGGTGCTTTTTCAACAGGCGTCGGCTCAACCGATATGGCTGCCGGTATGGTTACAGGCAAGGCTTGGTTTAAAGTTCCGTCTGCTATCAAGGTTGTTATCACAGGCAAAAAGCACGGATATATTTCAGGCAAGGATGTCATTCTTCATCTTATCGGTGAAATCGGTGTTGACGGTGCTCTTTATAAGTCACTTGAGTTTACGGGTGACGGCATTAAAGAACTTTCTATGGATGACAGACTTTGTATTTCAAATATGGCAATAGAATGTGGCGCAAAGAACGGAATTTTCCCTGTTGATGACATCACACTTGAATATGTCAAAGGCAGAAGTGAAAGAAAATATAAGGTTTATGAAGCAGATGCTGATGCAGAATATGAAAGAACAATCACCATTGACCTTTCAACTCTTAAATCGACTGTAGCATTTCCTCATCTTCCTGAAAACACAAAAACATTTGATGAGATTGACAGAATTGATATCGACCAGGTTGTTATCGGCTCTTGCACAAACGGCAGAATGGAAGATATGCGTGTTGCCGCTGAAATTCTCAAGGGTAAAAAGGTTGCCGACGGAGTTCGTGTAATCGTTATTCCTGCAACTCAAACAATTTACCTTAATTGTGTTAAAGAAGGTCTTGTAGAGGCGTTTATCGAAGCAGGTGCTATTGTTTCAACTCCTACTTGCGGACCGTGTCTTGGCGGTCATATGGGTATTTTGGCTGCCGGTGAAAAAGCAGTTTCAACTTCAAACAGAAATTTTGTAGGCAGAATGGGTCACACAAAGTCAGAAATTTATCTTGCTTCTCCTGCAGTTGCTGCCGCATCTGCAATTAAGGGATATATCGCTGACCCTGAAACATTATAAGGAGGTACAGATATTATGAATGCTAAAGGCAGAGTACATAAATTCGGAGATAATGTTGATACCGATGTTATCATCCCTGCAAGATACCTCAATCGTTCTGATGAAGAATGGCTTGCTTCTCACTGTATGGAGGATATTGATGCAGATTTTGCAAAGAATGTAAAAGCGGGCGACATTATGGTTGCCGAGGCTAACTTTGGTTGCGGTTCTTCAAGAGAACACGCACCTATTGCCATCAAGGCATCAGGCATTTCTTGTGTAATTGCATCAACTTTTGCAAGAATTTTTTACCGCAATGCTATCAATATCGGTCTTGCAATCCTTGAATGTGATGAGGCCGCAAAAGATATTAAAGACGGTGACGAAGTCGAGGTCGATTTTGACAGCGGTGTTATCTCAAATATCACAACAGGCAAAACTTATCAGGCACAGCCTTTTCCTCCGTTTATTCAAAATATTATTAAAAACGGCGGATTAATGAATTCAATTAAGTAAGGACATTTTTATGGATATTTTTGAAATAACTGATGATTCTGTTAATAAAGCATGGTCGGGTACAGACGGTTATTGCTTTTCAATGAATGATTACACTCTTAAAAATATGAGTGAATTTGCAGATAACAATATTCCCGACAATGTTTCAAAATCACAAATTATGGTTACTCTCGGATATGTTCCTTATGTGACTGTCAACGATGTTGAGATAATGCGTGCTTTTATTGAAACTATTAACAATAAGAAACTTAAAGGTGTTTTTGAAAAGGTAGAAGATAAAGATTATGTTGAAACCTTTTGGAAATACTGCAATATTTATCCTGAAATTCGTGACAGCTACGGCGATTTTGAGCATAACTTTGTTAAAAATAAAATCGTTGATTGGTGCAAGGAAAACGGCATCAATTACAAATTAAAATAGTTTAATTTTAGGGAGTCGATTTATCGGCTCCTTTTTATTACAATATTGTAATGGAAGTGCAATATATAATATGTTATTATGTTTATAATAAATATAATGAGGTGCATTATGGATATATTTTTGTTAGAAGATGATGATGCGATTGCAATGGGTTTGTCATATTCCCTCGAAAATGAGGGATATACCGTAACCGTTGCAACAAGCGTTTCTCAAGCACTTGAAATAATAAACCAAAAGAATTTTTCAATGTATTTGCTCGATTTAACCTTGCCTGACGGAAGCGGATATTCCGTTTGCAAAAGAATCAAGGAAATAGGCGATTTTCCTGTTATATTTCTTACGGCCTATGATGACGAGGTAAATGTTGTTATGGGTTTTGAACTCGGTGCCGACGATTACATTACAAAGCCGTTTAGACTAAAAGAACTTCTTGTCAGAATTAAGAGTGTGTTCAGACGATATAATAATGACAGCACTGACGGTAAAATAAAAGTTAAAGATTTGGTTGTTAATACAAATGAAGCAAAAGTTTACAAAAACGGTAACGAAATTGTCTTGACTGCAATGGAATACAGATTGCTTCTTATTCTGCTTAATAATAGAGGCTGTGTCCTTTCACGCACACAGCTTTTAGAAAATATTTGGGATGTTGCCGGTGACTTTGTTGAGGATAATACCTTGACCGTGTACATCAAACGCCTTCGTGATAAAATTGAGGAGAATCCAACCGATCCTGAATATATAAAAACAATCAGGGGTCTTGGATATATTATTGAAAATGAATGATAAAGAAATAAGAATAGTATTAATTGTATCGTCGCTTTTGACTGTTGTACTTTCGATTATATGTGCTTTTTTCAGTAAGATTTGTGCTGTTTTATGCTTGGCACTTGGCATAATTTTGATTATTGTTTTTACTTTTGTTACAAAACGCAGATACAAAAATCTAAATGACCTTAACGATTATCTTTCACTTGTTTGCAAGGGCATATATGATATGAATATTGACGACAACACCGAGGGTGAGTTATCAATATTAAAAAATAATTTGTACAAGGTAATCACACTTTTGCAGAGCCAAAATGAGTATTTGAAAAATGACAAATTGTATCTCGCAGATTCAATTGCAGATATATCGCATCAACTCAAAACTCCGCTTACATCAATGATGATGATGTGTGAACTGCTCGAAAATGAAGAAAGCCCCGATAAACGACAGGAGTTTGTTTCGGTTATCAACAATCAGCTTTCAAAAATGAAGTGGTTAATTACCAATATTCTCAAAATTTCAAAGCTTGATGCAGATGCAACCGAATTTAAAAGAAATGAAGTCAGCATATCAAAAGTGCTTGACGACAGCTTAAAACCGTTTGCTTTGACCGCAGAACTGAAGAATATTACTATTGAAAACAAAGCGGATGATTTTGTTTTTAACGGTGATGAAAACTGGACGGCTGAAGCAGTATCAAATATTGTGAAAAACTGCCTTGAACACACAAATGACGGTGGAAATATCACCATTTCAAGCGAATCGACCAACTTGTACAATAAGTTGACAATTTCCGATAACGGTTGCGGAATTGCCGAGGAGGATTTGCCGCATATATTTGAGCGTTTTTATCACGGCAAAAATTCATCAAAGGACAGTGTCGGTATCGGCTTGGCACTTGCAAAAACCGTTTTTGAAAAAGAAAATGCTTCCGTTTCGGTTGAAAGCAAGCAGGGCAGAGGCAGTGTTTTTGAAATAAGGTTTTACAAATCTATTGTTTAGTGACATAACTGTAATTATTCTGTCACGGCATTGTAATTCTCGTTTTATAGAATAGGACACGAAAGGAGAGAAAGATATGAATATTCTCGAAGTAAAAAATCTATCAAAAATCTACGGCAAGGACGAAACAAAAGTCGTTGCTCTTGATAATGTGTCTTTTTCTGTAAAACAAGGTGAATTTGTGGCAATTATCGGTCCGTCAGGTTCAGGTAAATCTACGCTTCTTCACATCCTCGGCGGAGTTGATGTGCCGACAAAGGGAAGTGTAATAATCAACGGAACCGATATTTCGACTCTTGACGAAACAAATCTTGCAATTTTCCGCCGCAGACAAATTGGACTTATTTATCAATTCTACAACCTCATTCCGATTTTGACGGTTGAGGAAAATTTAACCCTCCCGCTGTTGTTAGACGGCAGAAAGCCAAATCAAAAAATTATTGATTCTCTTGTGAAAACTCTCGGTCTTGAAAACAGATTGAAGCATTTACCGAGTCAACTTTCGGGCGGTCAGCAACAGCGTGTTTCCATTGGCAGAGCATTGATGAACAATCCTGCTCTTATGCTTGCCGATGAGCCGACAGGTAATCTTGACAGCGAAAACACAAAGGAAATTATTTCGTTGCTCAAAAAATTTAATAAAGAGAACAACCAAACTCTTATTGTCATAACTCACGATGAACGAATTGCACTTGCAGCCGACAGAGTTATTGCTATTGAGGACGGCAGAATTACAAGAGATGAGGTGAAAACGGATGAATATCGTTAACAAACTCACTCTCCGTCACCTCAAAGAAAACAAGGGCAGAACCCTTGTCACAACATTTGGAATTATTGTTTCGGTTGCAATGATAACTGCTGTTTTTGTTGCAATGGCATCATTTTTGCAGTTGTTTGCAGATGTTTCTGTTGTGTCAGACGGCAATTATGCCGCAGAACTGTCTGATATAAAACTATCAAGTCTTGATGAACTTTACAAGGACGAAAGAATAGAAACCGTTGGTCTGTGTGATGAAAACTATAAGCAGTTCAAAATTGACAACGGCAAGTCTGACAGACTTGCAACCGGCTCAATCGGCGCTTGTGATGACGGATATTTTAAAATGTTCATTCAGGCTGATTATGACGGAACTTTGCCAAAATCAAGTGATGAAATCGCTGTGCAAAGTGATTTTATCGAAAAGAACGAACTTGATTGGCAGGTCGGCGATATTGTATCTATCCCGTGCGGTATAAGAACTATGAGGGATAAAGACGGTGAATTTGATGTCACGGGTGCATATTCAAAAGGTGAAAAGTTTGTTCGGCAAGAGGTTAAACAATACAGAATAACTGCGATTCTTCATCAAAACAAACCTACTTCCGAATTTGCACTTTTAACATATTCGGATGATTTAAAGGCAAATCCGACCGTCGCTTTTCAACTTAAAACTCTTAACAGCAAGTCTGTGGATGTTGTGAATAGTATTATAGATAAGGCAAATCCGGGTGCAAGCACAGTAAATAACGAATTGCTTTATTCCGAACTTTCATTTTCAAGTGACAGCTTTGTAGCGAAGATTTTGCCTCTTGTTGTCATTTTGCTTGCTATAATTATGGTTGCTTCCGTTTTTCTTATTTATAACGCTTTCGCAATGTCGCTTTCAGAAAAGGTAAAGTATCTCGGTATGCTTTCGTCGGTAGGAGCAACCAAGCAACAAAAACGACTTTCCATTTATTATGAGGGATTTATTCTTGCTCTGTTTGGCATTCCTCTTGGCATCGGTGCAGGTGTTGCCGGCATCGGTATAACGCTCAAGGCACTCGGCAAAAAAATCATTGCTTCGTCAATGCTTAATGGTATAACCGAACAAAATGTTTCAATGAAAGTCGTATTCCCGATTTGGGCGGTTTTGATTGTTTTGGGTTTGAGCATCATAACAATTTTGATTTCTTGCTCAATTCCGGCTAAAAAGGCTTCAAAAATTTCCACAATTTCTGCCATCAGACAATCTGACGAAATAAAGGTTAAAGCAAAGACGCTTAAATGCCCGAAATATATCAAAGCAATTTTTGGCTACGAAGGAGAACTTGCATATAAAAACCTCAAACGAAACGGCAGAAAAGCAAGGGTAATTACCGTTTCAATCGCACTTTCTATTGTTTTGTTTTTGAGTTGCAATTATTTTTGTGCTCTTTTCGCAAACGAAACGGTAGCGCAGGACTCAATGCCATATCAAATCGGCGTTTATCTTGATGAAGCAAACCGTGAAAGTGCAATAAAAGAATTTGAAAATGTTGACGGCATTGACAATATGTATTGTGTAACAAATGTTTATTATTTTGTTCAAAAAAACAAGAACTATAAAAATAATTTCGAGATGTTTACAGATAATAAAAACCTTACCAATGCTTACAGTCGAGAGTTTTCAAATAGATTTGCGGTTCTAATAAATATGCTTGATGACGATATGTTTAATGAACTCTGTGCTAAAAACGGCATTGACAGCAAGGCATATTATAACTCAAACAATAAGTGCAAATTGCTGTTGATGAACAATGTTTCGCACACTGCAAACGGCAAAAAGGTGTTCACTGATAATATTCTCGGCTCAAGTTTTAAAGAAGCATATTATCCGGAAGATAATCTTCAATTTGAAATTACGGACTTTGTTAAATACAGTAATATTAAACCTTGCAATTTGAACGGAATCGGAGTTATTTCGCTGTATATGCCGTATTCACAGTTTGTAAAAGTTTGCAAGAACATCAATGCAAACGACAATCAACTCTCAAATTATGTTTTGGGAATAGAAACAACCGACCATCAGAAGGTTACAGAAAAGTTGAACACAATATCCGATGAAGAAAAATATTCCAACTTTTCAGTTGTTGATTTTTCGGAACAAATGCAAGCGTTCAATACTATTGCTTTGGTAATTCAGGTGTTTGTTTATGGCTTCGTTGCATTGATTTCGCTAATTACAATCTTTAATATTATCAACACGATTTCTTCGGGTATCGCTTCTCGTAAAAAAGAATTTGCAATGATGAAATCTGTCGGAATAACACCAAAAGGTTTCAACAAAATGATTATGCTTGAAAGTGCTTTTTACGGAATAAAGGCTGTGATTTTCGGCTTGCCGATAAGTGCACTGATTTCTTTCGGTATGCACAAGGCTTTGAACAACAGCACAGCAACATTTTCAATAGATTATGTTCTGTATTTGATTGTTGCACTTGTTGTGTTTGCAATCATCGGTATGACAATGATTTATTCAGTCAAAAAAGTCCAACAAAACAATATAATCGAAACCTTAAAAGATGATATAAACTAAAAACAGAGGCTGCTCCTTTTTGGAACAGCCTATTGTTATTTTATTTGGTTTTTACTGATTTAATCTTTGACCATTTGCCGTAAACCTTTTTACCGTCTACAATCTTGTAGGCTCTTACTCGAACAAAGTATTTTTTCTTTGCTTTAAGTTTTTTAACGGTTTTCTTGCTTGCATTTTGCTTTGCAACGGTAATTGTCTTTTTGTTTTTCTTGAACTTCTTGTCGGTAGCGACTTGAATTTGATAACCCGAAGCATCTGCAATCTTATTCCAATAAACAACAAGTGCCTTTTTCTTTGCCAGAGCCTTATTTACTTTTACGCTTGCAGGCTTTTCAGTTGTGTCAGTCGGTGCTGTCGGTTGTGCCGGCTTTGTTTCAGGCTTTTGATCCTCATCTTTTTTATTTGTATCTTCAGGAGTTGGGGCTGGAGCAAAACCTCCGCCACCGCTGATTGAACCGCCACCAGGCGTTGGATTTATATTTGTATTATTAATATAATCAAAATTATAAGTAATTTCAAAATCACTAAAAAAGGCGATGTTAAGATTCTCCCATTCTTCTTTTGAACCTGCATAATTTATTTCTTTTAAATTGCTAATGTAAAACTCATCATTTAACTCTTGCTGTGATATAGAGGACGGAATAAATAAAGTGTTTAAATATCCATTAGATATACCTTCGCCTTCTATTATTTTTACTGTATTTGGAATTGTATAGGTAGTATCGGTTTTCCCGCCCGGATATTGAACTAACCTTGTTATCTGTTTATCAAATAAAACATTGTCTTTAATAATATAATATGAATTATCCGAGTCAACTGTAATATTAATTAAGCTATCACAATTAAATGTACCTTTTCCTATATATTTTACACTATTAGGAATTACAATAGTTGTCAACATACAATTTGCAAAAGCACCATCGCCTATTGAATTTACACTGTTCGGTATTTCAATTTCCGTTATATTGCTACATCCCCAAAAGGCTTGATTTTCAATTGTTATAACGCTATCAGATATTTTTATATTAGTTAAATTGTAAGAATCTTGAAATGCTGTTTCTTCAATTGTTTTAACACCTTTAGGAATAACATACTCTGTTCTTTCATTCCTAACAGGGTATTTGATTAAATTAGACATATCTTTGTTAAATAAGACCCCATCCTTTGAAGAATAGTTTTTATTATTTATAGCAACAGAGAAGTTTGTAATGTATTCACAAAAATTAAATGCACAATCAATTTTTACTACACTACTTGGTATTGTTATACTTGTAATACTACATCCTGCAAAAGCTTGTGTTCCAATAGTTTCAACGCCATTAGGTATTTCAACACTTTTTAAAGAAGAACAACCCCAAAATGCTGCGCAACCAATAGTTCTTACAGTATTTGAAATGTTAACATTATTTACTTCGCTACATGCAAAAGAAGATGAACCTATATAAATAACATTCTCATTTATGCTTATATTTTTAATATCAAATAAATATTCAAATCCGCCATCTTTTTCATTCCACCAAGGAGCATTAGTTCCAAATAAATCATAATCATACATTGCACCATTACCTGAAACTGTAAGCGTTTTTGTATTTTCATCATAATTCCAATAAACATTTTCACCGCATTTGCCTGAAGTTGCGGTTTCGGCATAGGCCGTTAAATTAAGTCCGGCTGTAACGCTCAACAGCATTGCAAATGCCATAAATAAACTGATAATTTTTTTCATATAATTTCTCCTTTTAAATTTTATTTTTGAAAACGAATAATCAATAATTAAGTTGTTTATCATCTCCTCAAAAAATAAAAAAATGCGCACAGCCGAAGCCATACGCACAAAAAACACATAGCTCAACTGTTGCCAAACATCCAACATATTCGTCACAAACGGTATGCCTTTTAGAGCATGCATTTTTATCAAGAGATAAAAATAGCATACCTATTTTGTGATATAATTATTCAGTTGGATATTTGGCAATTTCAGTTTAGCACATAATCAATAAAAATGCAAGAAATATAAGCATAAGAAAAAGACGACTTGATTGTTCTTTAATCAAATCGTCTTGAAATAATTATTATTTTTTGATTTGGTGCACAAACTTTTCAAGTTCAACAATGTTGAATGTGTAGTTGTTTGAATCCGTGCCGGGTATGTAGTATCGTGCTTTCAATTCTCCGCCGAGAGGGGAGAACAACTGCTTGACGCTGTTTGACATATAGTTTGCACATTCTCGTGCGTTCGTTCCGCTTGTGATTACAAGACCTACACTTTTTTGCTTGCCGATAGGCTCGCTGTCGCCACGCAGATATTTTGCACTGCAAAAGCGTTGAAATCTGTCCATAAGCGCCTTTAGCGGAGCGGGGAAGAAGTTGTTGTACATCGGAGAAAGAATTGCAATATAGTCAGCTTCTTTCAAATCCAAAAAGAAAAAGTCAAGGTCTTTGTTTGCACAGCCGTTGTGCATTTCACAATATCCGCACGCCTTGCATGGCAAAGGGTCAAGTTTGTATACATTATATTCCTTTGTTTTACAATCAATAAAATAAGGCTTGATTTGTTTTAAAACCTCTGCACAAACTCCGTTTTCCCTTGGAGAGGCATTTATAATTAATAATTTTTTCATTTCATCACCAAATGGTATTATATATTTTTGCACATAATATGTAAAGTATAAATTGACAAATTGATATTTTGTGTATATTATTTATTTGGAAGGTGATTACTCGGTAATCATATTAACACAATAGGCTTTTGCGGCTGATTGCCTTTGTGTTATTATTGCAAAATTAAGAAACGAGGTAAAAATGACTCAATATAATGTGACAGGTATGAGCTGTGCTGCTTGCTCTGCAAGAGTGGAAAAAGCGGTTAGCTCGGTTGACGGAGTTTCTTCTTGCTCTGTAAATTTATTGACAAACTCAATGGGCGTTGAGGGTACCGCTACATCAAAAGAAATTATTGAAGCGGTGGAAAAAGCAGGATACGGAGCTTCGCTTAAAACAAAAAATAAAAAAGTTAAAAGTAATTCCGATGATGAATTGAAAGATACCCAAACACCTAAATTAGTTAAGCGACTTGTAGCATCTTTGCTGTTCCTTGCACCATTGATGTATATCTCTATGGGGCATATGATGTGGGGTTGGAAACTTCCGAGTTTTATGGAAAACAACCATATTGCCATGGGACTTGCACAAATGCTTTTTGCCATCGTTATTATGGTGATTAATCAAAATTTCTTTATCAGCGGTTTCAAGGGACTTATCCACAGATCACCGAATATGGACACCCTTGTTGCTCTCGGAAGCGGTGCGTCGTTTGTATACAGCACCTATGCACTTTTTGCAATGACGGTTGCACAAACAAAAGGCGATATGTCTGCGGTTATGTCATATATGGATGATTTTTATTTTGAATCCGCAGCTATGATTCTTGCTCTGATTACGGTCGGCAAAACTCTTGAAGCATATTCCAAAGGAAGAACAACCGATGCTTTGAAGGGTTTGATGTCGCTTTCTCCGAAAACCGCAAATGTTATTCGTGACGGCAAAGAAATTACGGTTGATATTGACGATGTGGCTGTCGGCGATGTCTTTGTTGTCAGACCGGGCGAGAGCATTCCTGTTGACGGAATAGTTATTGACGGCGAAAGTGCGGTTGACGAATCCGTACTTACGGGTGAGAGTTTGCCTGTTGACAAAGCAGTTGATGACAAGGTTACATCAGCCACAATTAATAAATCGGGCTTTTTGAAATGCAAGGCTACGAGAGTCGGTGAAGATACAACATTGGCACAGATAATCAATCTTGTGTCGGATGCTTCGGCTACAAAAGCTCCTATTGCAAAACTTGCCGACAGAGTATCCGGAGTGTTTGTTCCGACTGTTATTGCCATTGCGATTATCACTTTTATCGTGTGGCTGATTGTACCAAAACCGTTTGGATATGCACTCAGCAGAGCAATCAGCGTTTTGGTTATCAGCTGTCCTTGTGCTCTTGGTCTTGCAACTCCTGTTGCGATTATGGTCGGCAACGGCAAAGGCGCAAAGAACGGTATTTTATTCAAAACTGCCGTTTCTCTTGAAGAAGCAGGCAAAACTCAAATAGTTGTTCTTGACAAAACGGGTACTATAACCGAGGGCAAACCGAAGGTTACAGATGTAATTCCTGTTGGTATTCCTGAAAATGACCTTTTGCAACTTGCTTATTCGCTCGAAATAAAAAGTGAACATCCGCTTGCAAAAGCGATAGTGGAAAAAGCCGAAGAAATGCAAATTTCATCACTTGATATTACAGATTTTGAATCTAAAACAGGCTCCGGTTTGTGCGGAATTTTGAAAAATTCCAAGATTTATGCAGGCAGTTCAAAGTATATTTCAACTGTTTGTGATGTTTCATCAGTTAAAAGCGATATTGAAAGATTGTCAAATGACGGCAAAACTCCGTTGCTTTTTGCTAAAGACGAAAAAATGATTGGTGTTATTGCCGTTGCCGATACAATCAAACAAGACAGTCCTGAAGCAATCAAGCAACTTAAAAATATGGGAATAAAGGTTGTTATGCTCACAGGCGACAACAAACGCACGGCTGACGCAATCGGCAAGCAAACAGGCGTTGATATGGTTATATCCGACGTTTTGCCTGACGGTAAAGAAGCTGTTGTGAAAAAGCTTCAATCATTCGGCAAAGTTGCAATGGTTGGCGACGGTGTAAATGACGCTCCGGCTCTCACAAGGGCAGATGTCGGCATTGCCATCGGTGCAGGCGCAGATGTTGCAGTTGACAGCGCAGATGTAGTTTTGATGAACAGCAAACTTTCAGATGTTTGCTCTGCTATTAGGCTTAGCCGTCATACACTTACTAATATAAAAGAAAATCTGTTTTGGGCTTTCATTTATAATATTATCGGTATTCCGTTGGCTGCCGGTGTGTGGATTCCAATCACAGGTTGGACACTTAACCCGATGTTCGGTGCGGCTGCTATGAGCCTTTCGAGCTTTTGCGTTGTTATGAATGCGTTGAGGCTTAATTTTGTGAATGTAACAAGTTCAAAAAATGACAGAAAAATCAAAGAAGTAAATATAAATTATACGGAGGAATTTAAAATGACAAAAACAATTAAAATTGACGGAATGATGTGCCCGCATTGCGAAGCTACCGTTAAAAAAGCACTTGAATCAATTGACGGCGTAACTTTAGCTGTTGCAAGTCATACAGAAAAACAGGCAACCGTTGAACTTTCCAAGGATGTTGATACAGCCGTTTTGGAACAAGCTGTTGTTGATGCAGGTTACACAATCATTAAATAAATAATTTAGGAATTCGTCAATTGACGAATTCCTTTATTTTTTTCATATTGTCTTTTAGCCGTTCGTTTTCAGGCTCAAGAAGGTATGCAGTCACGGCGTTTTTTAGTGACAGGGGATGATTACCCAAATTGAAGTATGCAATCGCCAAAAGGTCATACGGAACATAATTCCAACAATAGCCTTCACTTATATATGTCATAGGTCGCTCTGTGATTTTCAAAGCGTTTTCAATCAATTCTGTGACTTTGTTCCAATTTTGGAGTTCATATTCAAGTTGAGCATATTCAATGTACGGCTCCCGCAAATACGGGGCTTCTTTTATCGCTTTTTCATACCATAATTCCGCCTGCTCGTAATTTTCTTTGTTGATATAGCATTTTGCAATATAACGCATTGATGCACAACGCTCGTCTTTCCATTTTGCATTTTGTAATGCAAGGTGCTTTTTCAACGTTTCAATACTTTTGTCGTACATTTTATAAAACATATATTCCCGTCCGAGATAGTGCATATTTCTGTCGTCATTCGGATTTTCTTTTACCGATAATTCAAGAAGCGGTAAATACTGTCCTCGTGATTTCTTTTCGTCGGGATAATGCATTAGTGTTACATTGTCCAATGTGATATATTTTTGCTGTTGTTCGCCTGTGTATTGCAAAATTTCGTGAACGGGATATACCCATTTGAAATTGTTTCTTGAATGAATTTTTTCAATAAAAAATGATGTTTGCGGTTTTCCGTTTTCATCAAAACTCCAAATATAACTGTATCTTGCGTTTGTTGTGTCGTTTGTCCATTTTTCTTCCAACTCTTTTCGCCAACCTTTTGTGAACACCTCGTCAAGGTCGGTGCAAACGCAAATATCAACATCTTTGCTTACAAATTCCAATGATTTATTTCGTGCAATATCAAATCTCCAAGGTTCGATTTTAACAGAGTTTACAATAACACCTTTTTGTTTTAATAACTCAACGGTGTTGTCTGTTGAGCCTGTATCTGCAACATATATTTCGTCGGCTTCGTTCATAGAATTTACCCAACGCTCAACAAATTTTTCCTCGTTTTTTGAGATGGCATAAACAGCTATTTTCACAAAATCACCTCTATGTACGGTGGCAGATGCCACCTTTATTTACGCAAGTTTTATAATTGTTAAATCCGAAACTGTAGCTTCTGTACCGCCTGCAGACGGTGTAACGGTAACGGCTGTTGCGATAGGATTTACAATGCTTAAAACAGTATTCGCCGCTGTTGTGGTAATGATTGTTTTGCCTTCAATTATTCCGTCGTCGGCTGCATTTCCGAATGTTGCATTTGGTTGAACTGCACCGTTAACCGCAATGCCTAATTGACCGGCTGTATTTGTATTTACCTTAAACATTATAAGATAAGTTCCTGTATCCGCTAAATTAAATGTTGAATTAGTTAATCTTGTAATGCCTGTTGTTGAGGCGGACGAATTCGGAAACTCAACTGCTGTATTTTGTGCAATAGCGGTAGGGTTATCGTTTGGGGCAAGTGCATAAAATGATGCATATTCACTAATTCCGCCCGCAGGACCTGTCGGACCGACCGCACCTGTGGCACCTGTAGCTCCGGCAACACCTTGAGGACCTGTTGGACCTACTGCGCCCGTTGCACCTGCAACACCCTGCGGACCTTGAGGACCTGTTGGACCAATCGCACCTGTGGCACCTACGGCGCCCGGAACACCTTGCGGACCTGTTGGACCGATTGCACCGTTTGGACCCGGAATACCCTGGGGACCGGTTGGACCGATTGGTCCCTGAGGTCCTTGATATCCTTGTACGCCTTGCGGACCCATCGGACCCATTGGACCTGTCGGACCGGTAGGACCTACAACAGGATAGGGAACAGGTACCGGTTCAGGCGGACAAGGAGGAACGGGAGGCGGGCAAGGAGGAACAGGAGGCGGACAAGGTCTTATCGGTACAGAGCACGAACAACCTTGTTCTCTTGAATTATATATAGTCATAAGTTTCACCTTACAAATAGTATTATATATGTCTGCCGTAACAGCCAAAGACATATATTTTATATTATGCATAGCTCAAAAACGCTGTTACTTTTTCAACAAAAAATAAATTTGAAAATTTTTTAAAAAACTTCTTGACTTTTTCTGACCTTTGTGATATAACACAATTAAAGGACAAAGAAAGTCAAAGTCAAAGACTTACAGTCCGACTAAAATGAAAGAAGATGATTAAGAAGTGAAGATGAGTGATGTAATAGCTGATATGATACTTGATATGTTTGATGATAATACATCAACGGTTCAAATTCAGCGAAATGATTTAGCAAACAGAATAGGTTGTGTACCCAGTCAGATTAATTATGTAATTACATCAAGATTTACTCCGGAAGCCGGCTATCAAATTGAAAGCAGACGAGGCGGCGGAGGATATATCTTAATCACCCGTGCAGCTTCTCCGCAAAACGCTTTAATGGGCTTCATTAATTCGATAGGAAACAGTATTGACGAGAGAAGTGCAAAGGCAAATTTATTAAATTGTAATTATCAAAAATTAATTAATGACAAAGCAACAAAAATGATGGTTTGCGTTGTTGCAGACAACAATTTTAAAGGTATTCCAAAAGAATATGCAGATGCTATTCGCGCAAGACAGTTAAAACAAATGCTTCTTGCATATATTGATTAATTGGGGGCGTTATTTATGAAATGTACACATTGTCATATGAATGAGGCTAATACTCATATTCAAAAGATTATTAACGGACACAAGGAAGAAATGTATCTTTGCGAGGATTGTGCAAAAGAACTCGGAGTTATGGATGAGTTTAACTTTGAACCGTTTTCTATGGATAATTTCTTTGGTAACTTGATAGGTGCAGGTGCAAGTGCGCTTAATTCGCTTGTCGGCATAAACGGTTGCCCAACCTGTGGTTCAACACTTAAAGATATTGTTGATTTCGGTCGTGTAGGTTGTTCCGATTGTTATGATAAGTTTGAGGACAGACTTGCACCGAGCATTGAAAAAATTCACGGAAATGTAAAACATATCGGCAAAAATGTAACATATACCGAAACGACAAACACCAAAAAACAAACAGTTAATGACTCCTTGTCACAATTAAAGGAAGAACTTAAACAGGCTGTTAAGGAACAAAGATTTGAAGATGCAGCGGTTCTTCGAGATAAAATAAAGGAAATCGATAAGGAGAATTAAAGATGAAAAAAAGATACGAGAGTTCAGCAACAAACAGTGATGTAATAATGTATTCAAAGGCTGTTTTAATGCGTAATTTGGCGCATGTCCCATATCCGATAAAAATGTCGGATGACACAAAAAGAACAGTTGTTAAAAAGGCATTTGCCTGTATTAAAAACTCTCCGCTTGCACAGGAATTTGACTTGATTAACACTTCGGATATATCAAAAGCAAAAGCTTTGTCTTATTCGGAAAAAGATTTGATAAGCGATGGCTTTGCAAAGCAAAATTCTTCATTTCTTTTGTCAAAAAATGAAGATGTGTGCATATTAATTAACGAAGAAGACCATATAAAAATCAATTCTTTTGCATCCGGTCAAAACATTGAGGAAGCATATAATAAAGCAAATGATATTGATGATATTTTTATTAAAGGTTTGCATATTGCTTTTTCCGATAAATACGGGTTTTTAACATCATCTCCGTTTAATCTCGGAACAGGACTTAATGTTTCTGTTGTTCTTCATTTACCGGCTCTTGCAAGCAAAGGCATAATGTCCAAACTTTCAACAACAGTTTCAAAGCTTGGCTTTGTACTTAAAGAAATGTATGAAGGCGGTGCCGGGGATTTTTACATCCTTACAAACACCGTTACTCTTGGTATTACCGAGAAAAATGCAGTTGATAATTTGAATGCTGTATGCAATCAAATTGTTGCACAGGAAAGATCGGCAAGAGAAGCGTTAAAGGAAAATCCAAGTGTTGAAGATAAGATTTATCGAACTTTGGGCATACTTAAACTTGCACGCAAACTTTCTGTTGAAGAATTTTTAAACAATATATCATTGGTTCGGCTTGGAATATCTCTTGGATATTTTGAGTATTCATATGAGCTTATAGGAGATATGATTTACAATCTTTTTGATGCAACTCTCGTTGATTCGTCTAAATCCGATCTGACTCAATCAATGTGCGAAACATTAAGAGCACAGATTGTCAGAGAAAAGCTGGCATAAAATGTTGGAGTTCAATATGTTTAGAAAGGCGATGATATTATGTATCGTTTTAATTCGTTTACAACAAAAGCAAACGAGGTGCTTAACCTCGCAATAAAAAGTGCCGAAACTTACGGACACAATTATATAGGTACAGAGCATATACTTGTTGGCTTGCTTTCAACCGATTCAACAGTTCCTGCTCTTACAAACAACGGCGTGACATACGAAGGTGTTGACCGCCTTATTCGTGAAGAAATCGGCGTCGGCAATCCAACATCACTTACTCCGGATGACTTTACTCCGAGAGCAAAAAGGATTATTGAAATTTCGTTCCAAATCGCAAGAACAATGCGAAATTCTTATGTAAGCGTTGAGCATATTCTTGCCGCACTTCTTAAAGAAGAGGACAGTTATGCCGTAAAGTTTATCAATGAGCTTGGCACGGATTCACAAAGAATTCTTGATGATTTGATTACCGATTTAAGTTCAAACAGCTACGACAGCAATCAGCAAAGTGGTTCAAAGAAAAAAGGCAAAAGCAAAACTCCTACACTTGACGAATTCGGTAAAAACCTTACAGAACTTGCTAAGCAAGGAAAAATTGACCCTGTAATCGGCAGGGAAAAAGAAATTAAGAGAGTTATTCAAATTCTTTCAAGACGAAACAAAAATAACCCTTGCCTTATCGGTGAACCGGGCGTTGGTAAAACCGCCATTGCCGAGGGTCTTGCACTTAAAATCGTTAACGGCGAAGTGCCTGAAATGCTCGCAAATAAGACGATTTACTCACTTGATTTGACTTCAATGGTTGCCGGTACAAAGTACAGAGGCGATTTTGAGGAAAGAATCAAAAAGGCTATGGATGAAGTTAAGGATAATAAGGATGTTATTCTTTTCATTGATGAAATCCATAACATTATGGGCGCAGGTGCAGCAGAAGGTGCTGTTGATGCCGCCAACATTCTCAAACCGTCACTTGCTCGTGGCGAAATTCAGGTAATCGGTGCCACAACTATTTCCGAGTACAGAAAGAATATTGAAAAAGATGCTGCACTTGAAAGAAGATTTCAACCTGTAACTGTAGGTGAACCTACAGAAGAAGAAACCGTAGAAATTCTTAAAGGTCTTCGTGATAAATACGAAGCTCATCATAAGGTTAAGATTACGGATGAAGCCATTGATTCTGCCGTAAAACTTTCATCAAGATATATTAACGACAGATTTTTGCCTGATAAAGCTATTGACCTTATTGATGAAGCAGCTTCTGTTGTAAGGCTTAATGCTTATACTCTTCCTCAAAATTTAAAAGATATGGAGGATGAAATTAAGCGTCTTAATGCCGAAAAACAAGATGCCGTTAATAATCAAAAATTTGAAGATGCTGCGAAGTTCAGAGATAAAGCAAACGAACTCACAAAGCTTCTCGATGACGAAAAATCAAAATGGCGTAATACTTCAAATCATGATGTAAAGGCTGTTTCAAGTGACGAAATTGCACAGGTTGTATCATCGTGGACAGGCGTTCCGGTAAGTCAGCTTACTAAGGAAGAAAGCGAAAGATTGCTTAATATGGAAAACATTCTTCACGAAAGAATAGTCGGTCAGGATAAAGCTGTAAGTGCAATTTCAAAGGCTATCCGCAGAGGCAGGGTCGGTCTTAAAAATCCTAACAGACCTATCGGTTCGTTTATCTTCCTTGGCCCTACAGGCGTAGGTAAAACAGAACTTTGTAAATCACTTGCAGAAGCTATGTTCGGTGATGAAAATGCTATTATCAAGCTTGATATGTCCGAATATATGGAAAAGCACACGGTATCTAAGCTTATCGGTGCACCTCCGGGATATGTAGGTTTTGATGAGGGCGGTCAGCTTACAGAAAAAATCAGAAGAAAGCCATACAGCGTTGTTCTTTTTGATGAAATCGAAAAGGCTCATCCCGATGTATTCAATATGCTTCTTCAAATTCTTGAAGATGGTGTGTTGACTGATTCGCAGGGCAGAAAAGTTTCGTTCAAAAATGCAATCATCATTATGACTTCTAATGTCGGTGCATCAAAGATTACAGATGAAAAGCTTGCACTCGGCTTCGTTCAGGAGGACGGCAAGAAGCTTTCAATCGAAGATTTGGTAATGCCTGATCTTAAAAAGACCTTTAAGCCTGAATTCCTCAACCGTCTTGATGATATTATCGTATTTAATCAGCTTGAACAGAGCGATATTGAAGAAATTGCAAAGCGTATGCTTAAATCACTTCAAAAGAGAACTCACGATCTCGGTATTGAACTTGATTTTACAGATGCGGCAATTACTGAACTTGCAAAAGAAGGCTTTGACAAAACATATGGTGCAAGACCGCTCCGTCGTGCAATCCAATCAAAGATTGAGGACAAATTGTCCGAATTGATTTTGGATAAAACAATAGGCGAAGGCTCAAAATGTACTGTTGATTTTGCTGACGGTGAGTTTCAATTTAACTCCTAATTTATAAAGAAATACGGCATAAAGAAAATTTCTTTGTGCCGTATTTTCATAAAAGCCTTGAAAACCTACTAAAATGGTGGTATTATAAATTCAAGGACAGGAGATGATTACTTGAAAATTTCTACAAAAGGCAGATATGCGCTGCGTATGATGATAGATTTGGCACAAAATCAAGGTGACGGATATGTGTCTTTGAAAGATATTGCAAACCGACAGGAAATATCAAAAAAATATTTGGAACAAATTGTGGCTATTTTGAATAAACCCGATATTCTCCGTACAAACAGAGGCTATCAAGGCGGTTATCGTCTTGCAAAAAATGCAAATGAATATACGGTGGGCGACATTCTTCGCCTCACCGAGGGCGGAATTGCCCCTGTGTCTTGCCTTGAAAATTCGCCTATAATGTGTGATAGGGCAGATGAATGTGTAACGCTTCCTGTATGGAAAGGGCTTTATAAGGTTATATCCGAATATGTTGACAGTATAACATTACAGGATATTGTTGATAAAAATGCTGATATTTCTTCTTTTGATTATGTAATTTAAGGAGTTACCATGAGAAATCACGAAGTTGTTAAAAGCCATAATCTTCTTGATGAAAACGGTCATCTTATTGAACCGGGTTGGAGCAAATCGCTCATTCAAAAGTATGACAGAAATATGATTAAAAAACGCAAAACAAGAATTAAAGAGTGGGATTATTATTATATAATGTCTAACTCAAATAAGTTTTGTTTATGTCTTACTATATCCGATTTAGGCTATCTCGGTATGTACAGCGTAAGCTTTGTTGACCTTGAAAATGCCGTTGAGCATACTCAATCGGAACTTACTGCGTTTCCGCTCGGCAAAACGAATTTGCCGTCGACTTCGGCAAAAGGCGATGTTGCGTTTAAAAATAAAAATCTCGATATTTTTTTTGCTCATTCGGGTTCATCAAGACTTATAAAAATGAATTATAAAACATTTGATAATAAGCAGGGAATATCTTGCGATATAAAACTTACCGATGAACCGCAGGACAGTATGGTTATTGCAACTCCGTGGGCAGAAGACAAAAAGGCTTTTTATTACAATCAAAAGATTAACTGTATGCGTGCAAGCGGTACAGTAACTTACAAAGGCAAAATCTATACACTCAATCCTGAAACAGATTTTGCCGGTCTTGATTGGGGCAGAGGAGTTTGGACAAAGGATAATTATTGGTATTGGGGCTCAGGTTCCGGTCAAATTAACGGTGTACCTTTTGGCTTTAATCTCGGCTACGGCTTCGGTGACACAACCGCCGCAAGCGAAAATGTTATTTTCTATGACGGAAAAGCAAATAAGTTTGATGATGTTGTTTTTAATATCAGTGATAATTATACCGACCCATGGACAATTAAGTCTTCCGATGGCAGATTTGATATGGATTTCACCCCGATTATAGACCGTAACGCTTTGATTGATGTTAAAGTTATCGTTACCGACCAACACCAGGTATTCGGTAAAATGAACGGAACAGCCGTGCTTGATGACGGTACAAAAATTGAACTGAGGGACTTTATCTGCTTTGCAGAAAAGGTACATAACAAGTATTGATGAAAAAGTTTAATAAATTGTATGATTTGGCAGGAAAGCTTGAAGACGAACTTGATTTTGACTTTCGTGCTCAATCTCAAAGAATAGATTCGTTTCAGGGATTTTACGAAAATATAATCGTTCCGTATGCACACGGTGAAAGAATCTTTTTTAGAGGCGAAAGAATAAGAAGTATTGATCGTCCGTTGCTGCCTTCTATTTTTAGACATAGAAATATTGTGCTTGATGATGACGAAAATTTTGCACAAGTAAATGCTCAAAGATTGCTTTATTTTTACGATAAATATCCCGAATATACCGATGTGTTTAAAAAGACTATCGGTGGTTTATCAGAAGATAATCTGTATCCGTTTTTGAGCTTTTCACAACATTATTTTGGGTTGAGTCCGCTGATAGATTTAACGAAAAATCCTTTTGTTTCTTTGTCTTTTGCGTTAAAGAACAGAACGGAATATGATGAGGACATTCTTTTTTATACTGTTGAAATTAAGGATGAAAATGACTATACCTCTCATTCTCATATTGCAAATGAGTGGATTAAGAACTATAATGTTATTGTACTCCGAGAAGCACCTACAAACGCAGCTGATGCTTTAAAGGAGCACAGCAAGGAAAGTTTGCTTAAACGCAAAGAATACGCCAAGGAAAATTTGCTTCAATACAGGGATTTGATTGAAGAAATAAAAGGCAGGTCTATATTTGAAATCAGTGCTCCTACGGCTAAATTGATTGATGTACCTACCAACGATTTGATGCGTTTTCAGCAAGGTGTGTTCCTTTTGCTTGATGATTTTACAATATTCGGCAACGGATATCTTACAAAGAAAATCAGGGATGATTTTGCTATTAAAAAATGGATTATAAACAAAAAAATTTGCCCTGAACTTTTGGAATATCAAAAGAAAAAAGCACCGTATTATGATTACGATACTATAACCGATTTGTCAAAGGCAGTCGGTAAAATTAAGAAAATATATTTTTAGGAGTGATTTTATGACATTTTTCAGTCGGCTTTCAGGCGACAATCAAGAATTGATAAAACTTGCGGTTTTGATTTTATTATCTTCGTTTCTGTCACTCCTTGTTTGCGTTTTGACCTCTGTTGCAATCAGTGAGGATTCAAAAGCACGAGGAATTAAAAACAGAGTAACATTTGCTGTTGTTGGATTTTTCTTTCCGATTCCGACTGCAATAGTTTATTTGATTGTCAGAAAAAATGCAAAGAAAATTCAGCCTAAAATATGTAATTGTTGTGGTATATCCCTTGATAATTCTTTTGCTGTTTGTCCGCAGTGCGGTTCAACACAATTTACGGATTATTTGATAGTTGATAACGAAAAACATCATAAGGTTGCCAAAGCAACTGCAGTATCGGCAATAGTTTTGTACATAGTTGTTTTAATTATAGGCTTGTATATGCAGTTTTCCGGTATGTTCTATACAACAAATTTTGCAAGAGATAAAAATAATTATAATTATGATAACGGTTATCAATACGGTTTTAATAATGATGACAGAGATGACGAATATGATAATGATGATTTAGACGATTATTTCAATCAGTTTGGAAATAGTCAAGATAATTCGGAGTCGTTTGACGATTGATGTTAAAAAAATATGGGGCTTTACAGATTATTTTTGTAAAGCCTCTTTTATTTTCATATACCATATTCCGAAAACCTCTCTTGTAAAATATGGCACTCGCAGTATAGGTATGCTTTTTGCCGGAAGTGAATATGGATTTAAACCGACTTTTTGAGCATATTTTTTTGCTCTCAACATATGATATTCGCTTGTTGCCACGGCAATGTTTTCGGACAAGTTGAGAGTATCAATTATTTGTTTTGAATATAGCATATTTTTATAGGTGGAGGTTGATTTTTCTTCTTTTATTAATCTATCTCCGTCGATTCCGTATGAAGTCATTAATCTAAAAATACATTCCGCTTCGCTTATATCTTCGTCATCGCCCTGACCTCCGGATAAAATCGCAACAGCTTTTTTGTTTGCTTTCATATATTCGGCAGCAGCACGGCAACGCTTTAAAAGAGCCTTTGACGGTCCACTGCCTTTAACTCTGCACCCGAGAACAATAACCGTTGTTTCGTCTTTTGCGTTGCACTTAATTGCATTAATGATTTTAAGCAGCGTTATGAAAAACAATGTTAAAAATATAGTAAACAATCCGAAAAATATTATAATTAAAACCTTTCCCGCGGGATATGTGAAAATTTTTTTGATTTGTTCATAAAAAACCGAACAAATAATCACAAAAGCACCCAAGGTTATTCCAAAAATATTTCCCAAATTTATTTTTGATTTGTATAGCGGAGATACATACACGGCAATAATTAGTATTCCGATAATTATTACAACTGATTTCACATACTCACCTTTGTATATTTTATACAAATACACTAACATAATTACAAATTTTTGTAAATGTTTTTATAAAATTTAAATAAAATTAGTGACAAATTAGATGTATTGTGATATTATATAAATGCTTTAATTAACTAAAGCAATATAACAAACTAAATTATGAGAGGGATAAGTTATGGCTTATGTTGATGAGATACTCGAGTATCTTGAAAGAAAAGATTATTATGAACCTGAATTTATTCAGGCTGTAAGCGAGGTTCTTAACTCACTTCGTCCTGTAATCGACGCTAACGAAAAGAAGTACCGCCAGGTGGCTCTTCTTGAAAGACTTATAGAACCTGAAAGAATTCTTAGATTTAGAGTTCCGTGGATTGATGACAATGGACAGGTACACGTAAATCGCGGCTATCGTGTTCAGTTCAACTCCGCAATCGGTCCTTATAAGGGCGGTTTAAGACTTCATCCAAGTGTAAACCTCGGTATCGTTAAGTTCCTTGGTTTTGAGCAAATTTTCAAAAACTCACTTACAGGTCTCCCTATCGGCGGCGGTAAGGGCGGCTCCGACTTTGACCCTAAGGGCAAGAGCGACAGAGAAATTATGATGTTCTGCCAAAGCTTTATGACAGAACTTTGCAAGGTTATCGGTGCTGATACCGACGTACCTGCCGGCGATATCGGTACAGGTGCAAGAGAAATCGGCTATATGTTTGGTCAATATAAGAGAATTTGCGGTACCTATGAAGGTGTACTTACAGGTAAAGGTCTTTCATTCGGTGGCTCTCTTGCAAGAACCGAAGCTACCGGTTACGGACTTCTTTACTTGACGGAAGAAATGCTTAAATGTAACAATTCTTCTATCGAAGGCAAAACAGTTTGTGTTTCCGGTTCTGGTAACGTTGCTATTTATGCGGTTGAAAAAGCAGAAATGCTCGGTGCAAAGGTTGTAACCGTTTCGGATTCAACAGGTTGGATTTATGATCCTGAAGGCATTGATGTTGCTCTTCTTAAGGATGTTAAGGAAAACAGAAGAGAAAGACTTACAGCATATGCCGAGGCTCGTCCTTCTGCTCAATATCATCCGGGCAGAGGTGTATGGCAGATTAAGTGCGATGTTGCTTTGCCATGCGCTACTCAAAACGAACTTACTATCGACGATGCAAAACTTCTCGTTGAAAACGGTTGTATTGCAGTTGCCGAGGGTGCTAATATGCCTACTACTCTTGAAGCAACAAAGTATTTGCAGAAACACGGTATAATGTTTGCTCCGGGTAAGGCTGCAAATGCAGGCGGTGTTGCTACTTCTGCTCTTGAAATGAGCCAGAACAGCGAACGTATCAGCTGGACTTTTGAAAAGGTTGATGCTAAGCTTAAAGATATCATGGTTAATATCTATCATAACATTGACAATGCTGCTAAAAAATACGGTCTTGACGGTGACTATGTTGCAGGTGCAAATATTGCCGGCTTTGAAAAAGTTGCGGATGCTATGATGGCACAGGGTATTGTTTGATTTGCAATAATGTGTATTTTCAGAGGACGATTTGTTTCGTCCTCTTTATTTATATAATATAATATTATTGCAAGAATGATGTTTATGTGTTATAATATCAAAAATATTATGTGAAAGAGCGTTTTTTTGATGGTTATTTTGGGAATTGACCCCGGTTATGCCATAGTCGGATGGGGAGTAATTGAATATTCTCATTCTCGTTTCAGAGTGCTGGGCTACGGCGCAATAACAACTCCTGCCGATTCTCCGTTTCCTCAAAGGCTTCAAACAATATACAACGATATGTGTTACATCTTTGAAAAGTATAAGCCTGAAGTGATGAGTATGGAAAAATTGTTTTATAATTCCAACCAAAAAACCGTTATTGATGTTGCACAGGCAAGGGGAGTAATTACTCTTGCCGCTCAAATGAATATGAAAGATATTTATGAATACACGCCTCTTCAGGTAAAGCAATCGGTTACCGGATACGGCAGAGCCGAAAAAAAGCAGGTTATGGAAATGACAAAAAGTATTCTTAATCTTCCGTCTATTCCAAAACCCGATGATACAGCCGATGCTTTGGCTATGGCGATTTGCCATGCACATTGCAGTGGCTCTGCCATGAATAAAATTAACAATATGATTAATTTTGGAGAAAAACAATGATTTACAGTTTAAAGGGTACGCTTACATATATTGAACCGACATTTGCGGTTGTAGAATGCGGAGGAGTCGGCTTTAAATGCTTTGCAAGCACTACAACAATCACTTCGCTTACATCAATCGGAACAGAAGTAAAACTTTTAACTTATATGAGCATCAGAGAAGATGCTATGGACTTGTACGGATTTGCAACACAAAACGAACTTGAAGCGTTTAAACTCTTAATTTCGGTTAGCGGAGTAGGCCCTAAAGCCGCAATTTCTATTTTGTCTGCTTTGGCTCCCGACAGACTTGCGGTTGCAGTTTCGTGCGGTGATGTCAAATCTATTCAGGCGGCACAGGGTGTCGGTAAAAAAACTGCCGAACGCATTGTGCTTGAACTTAAAGATAAAATGAATGTTGTAGCCGGAGGCGAAACTGCCGCCGTGGTTGATAATATTCAATCTGCCGTTGTTGGCAGCAATTCATCGGAAGCTATTGAAGTTCTTGTTTCTCTTGGATTTAATCAATCCGATGCGGCTCTTGTTGTCGGCAAGCTTGACCCAAATATGTCTGTTGACGATATGATAAGAAAAGGACTTCAAAGTCTTTCGGCTAATTTATAACAGGTGAAATTATGATAGAAAACGAATTTGAATATGATTTTGAAAATCGTATGTCGGCTCCGGAATATACACCTGCCGATGAGGATATAGAAAATTCTTTAAGACCTAAACAGCTTACCGACTATGTCGGACAGGAAAAGGCAAAGGAAAATCTTTCGATATATATAAAAGCCGCAAAGCAGCGTGGTGAATCACTTGACCATGTACTCTTTTACGGCCCTCCGGGACTCGGTAAAACAACTCTTGCGGGTATTGTTGCAAATGAGATGGGCGTTAACATTCGTGTCACTTCAGGTCCTGCAATTGAAAAACAGGGAGATTTGGTTGCAATTCTTTCAAATCTTGAACAGGGCGATGTCCTTTTTATAGATGAAATTCATCGACTTAACAGAACGGTTGAGGAAATTCTTTATCCTGCAATGGAAGACGGCAAGATTGACATTATTATAGGCAAAGGACCGAGCGCAAGAAGCTATCAGTTGAGTTTGCCTAAATTTACTCTTATCGGTGCCACAACAAGAGCAGGTCAGCTTTCTGCTCCGCTTCGTGACAGATTCGGCGTTATACTTCGCCTTGAAATGTACACTCCGGAGGAACTTTCACAAATTGTTAAAAGGTCGTCAAAAATCCTCAATATTCCTGTTGATGATGATGGTGCGTATCAAATTGCGAGCCGTTCAAGAGGAACACCCCGTATTGCAAACCGCTTGTTAAAACGAAGCAGAGATTTTGCCGAAGTAAAATACGATGGCGTAATTACTGCCGAAGCGGCGGCTTCCGCACTCAACAGTATGGAAATTGACGAACTCGGACTTGATTCAATCGACCGCAGATTGTTAACAACAATGGTTAAGAATTACAACGGCGGTCCTGTCGGACTTGAAACGATTTCTGCCGCTATTGGTGAGGAATCGGTTACAATCGAGGATGTTTATGAGCCTTATCTTATGCAAATCGGATTTTTGGCAAGAACACCAAGGGGCAGAATTGTTACCCCGGCAGGTTATAAACATCTCGGAATAGAACAGAATAATACAGAAAATCCACAACAATCATTTGATTTATAAGGAGTTATGTTATGGGCAGATTATTCGGTACAGACGGTGTAAGAGGAATTGCAAACAAAGATTTAACCAATGAACTTGCAATGCAGATTGGCTCTGCGGCTGCAACAGTTTTGCTTAAAGAGTCAAAAAGTGCAAAACCGACAGTTCTTATCGGTAAAGATACAAGAGCGTCCGGTGATATGCTTGAAGCGGCACTTACCGCAGGTCTTTGCAGTGTTGGATGTAATGTTCTTTCAGTCGGAATTGTTCCTACTCCTGCAGTTGCATATCTTGTGGGATTGTATGAATGCGAAGCAGGTATTATGATTTCCGCTTCACACAATCCTTGTGAATATAACGGAATAAAGATTTTTCAAAAATCGGGTTACAAGCTTGATGATTCTCTTGAAGAAGAGATTGAAGCAATAATTCTTGATAAATCCGAAAAAATTGAATATAAAATCGGCGGTGAAGTCGGTAATGCGACAAAATGCAAATCCGCTGTTAAAGACTATATTGAACATGTTGTAGGTACAACAGATGTAAAATTTGACGGACTTAAAATTGCACTTGATTGTGCAAACGGTTCCGCAAGCGTGTGTGCAAAGGAAATTTTCACTTCACTCGGAGCAAAGTGTTTTATGCTTTCGGACACTCCTGACGGAGTAAATATTAACGATAAATGCGGTTCAACTCATCCTGAGGAACTTATGAAGTTTGTCAAGGATGCGGGTCTTGATTTAGGTCTTGCCTTTGATGGCGATGCCGACAGAATGCTTGCTGTTGACGAAAACGGAGAACTTGTTGACGGCGATAAGGTAATTGCCGTTTGTGCTTCTAAAATGAAAGAAGAGGGCAAACTTAAAAAAAATACAGCCGTTGTAACTGTAATGAGTAATATGGGATTTTTCAAGTTTTGCGAAGCTAATAACATTAATTGCGAAAAAACAGCCGTAGGTGACAGATATGTTCTTGAAAAAATGCTTAAAGAAGGCTATAATATCGGCGGCGAACAATCAGGACATGTAATTTTTCTTGATTATGCAACAACCGGTGACGGTGAATTATCCGGTGTTCAGCTTCTTGAAACCGTTGTAAAAAGCGGTAAAAAGCTGTCGGAACTTGCTTCGGTAATGCAGGTTTATCCTCAGGTACTTATCAATGTTAAGGTTTCTGCCGAAGGTAAGAAAAAATATAATAATGACGAATATATCATTGCCGCAACTCAAAAGGCAGAAATGGAACTGATGGGCGACGGTCGTGTGCTTGTAAGAGTAAGCGGAACAGAGCCTTTAGTCAGAGTTATGCTTGAAGGCAAGGATATTAATCATATACAAAAGCTCGGTGAACAAATTGCCGAGGTAGTTAAGGAAAGACTTTCGTAATGAGATATTCAAAAGATTGGAAAGACTATGAATTAATCGATTGCTCATGCGGTGAAAAGCTTGAGCGATGGACAAGAGAAATTCTTATAAGACCGGACCCACAGGTTATTTGGAAAAGTGAAAAAAATCATAAATTGTGGTATCAACCCAACGCAAGATATGTCCGTTCAAAAACAGGCGGCGGCAAATGGCAGGTATTTTCACATATGCCGTCCGCATGGCAGGTAAGATATAAGGATTTAACATTTAACATCAAAACAATGGGCTTTAAGCACACAGGTTTGTTCCCGGAACAAGCTGTTAATTGGGATTATGTAAGAGAACTTATTAAAAATTCCGATAAAGAACAAGTTAAAGTTCTCAATTTGTTTGCTTATACCGGAGCGGCAACTGTTGCCTGCCTTAAAGAAGGGGCAAGCGTTGTGCATGTTGACGCTTCAAAGGGTATGACAAATTGGGCAAAGGAAAATGCTCAGGCTTCTGGTGTTGCCGACGGCGATGTCAGATGGATTGTTGACGATTGTATTAAGTTTGTAAAAAGAGAACAACGACGCGAGAATAAATATGACATCATAATTCTTGATCCTCCGTCATACGGCAGGGGTCCGAAAGGCGAAATTTGGCATCTTGAAGAATGTTTGTACGACTTTATGCTTGAAGTTGAAAAGGTTCTTTCAGACGAGCCGATTGCTGTTATATTGAATTCTTACACAACTGGGCTTTTGGCATCCGTTATGAAATACATACTTGATGATGTTATTACTTCAAAACACGGCGGAAGCGTTGAAGCAGACGAAATCGGTTTGCCGGTTACAGCAAACGGCGGTGTACTTCCGTGCGGAACAACAGCTATTTGGAAGGCTTGATATATGGAATTAATAAAATTTGATAATGTTTCGTTCTCATATCAAACTACTGATGAAAATGATAATCCTGTAAGTATTCCTGTACTTAAGGATTTTAACCTTTCAATTGAGCAGGGTTCGTTTGTTGCAATTCTCGGACATAACGGTTCAGGCAAATCAACGGTTGCAAAACTTACAAACGGTATTTTGTTTGCCGACAGCGGAACAGTTACCGTTAACGGCAAAGTTGCAAAAAATGACGATAGCATTTACGATATAAGACGGGATGCCGGTATGGTTTTCCAAAATCCTGATAATCAAATTGTTTCTTCGATTGTAGAAGAAGATGTTGCGTTCGGCGTTGAAAATCTCGGCGTTCCTGCCGATGAGTGCAGAAAAAGAGTTGATGAAGCTCTTAAAACTGTAGGAATGTATGAATACAGGCTTAAAACACCGTCAAAACTTTCTGGTGGTCAAAAGCAAAGAGTTGCCGTTGCCGGCATTATTGCAATGAAGCCAAAGTGTATTATACTTGATGAGCCTACGGCAATGCTTGACCCGAACGGCAGAAAAGAAGTTATCGACACGGTTATGAAACTCAACAAAAACGAGGGCATAACAATAGTTCTAATTACTCACTATATGGACGAAGCAGTAAAGGCAGACAGGGTTGTTGTTATGGATGATGGGGTTATCAAACTTGATGGCACGCCGAGAGAGGTTTTTGCCCATGTTGACAAGATGAATTCTTTGTCGCTTGAGGTACCTCAATCCACAGAACTTATTTATGAATTGGGTTTAAAAACGAAGCAAACTATTTTGAATTCGGACGAATGTGCCGAAGTATTATATAATTATTTAATGAGAGAAAGCTAATGGCAATTTTAGAGTGCAAAAACTTAAAATTTATATACGGCATAGGTACTCCGTTTGAGTTTTGTGCCGTTGACGGCGTTGATTTTTGCGCTCAGGAAAATGAGATTATCGGTATAATCGGTCACACAGGTTCCGGTAAGTCAACATTCATTCAGCATTTAAACGGTCTTTTAAAGCCGACTGATGGCGTTGTAACGGTCAACGGAAAAGATATTTGGTCAAAGGAAAACAAGGACAATATTCGTCAGGTTCGTTTTGCTGTCGGTCTTTGCTTTCAGTATCCTGAGCATCAAATATTTGAAGAAACAATTTTTAAAGAAATCGCTTTCGGTCCAAAACAAATGGGACTTGACGATGAAGAAATCAAGAGCCGTGTGTACGAAAGTATGCAATATGTCGGTCTTGACAAAAGTACGGAAAACAAATCACCGTTTGATTTATCGGGCGGTCAAAAGCGTAGAGTTGCTATTGCTTCAATTATTGCTATGAAGCCGCAGGTGCTTATTTTGGATGAGCCTTGCGCAGGACTCGACCCAAATGGCAGAAATGTTATTTTAGACCTTGTAAAGAACTATCAAAGCAAATCGGGTAACACAGTTCTTTTTGTTTCGCATTCTATGGAGGATGTTGCCAAAATAGCCGATAAGGTTCTGGTTTTTAACGATAGTAAAGTTGCTATGTTCGGCAGTGTTGACGATGTTTATTCAAGGGGCAATGAGCTTAAAAAAATGGGTCTTAATGTTCCGGAAGTTACCGATGTGTTCTTAAAACTTCATGATATGGGTATTGATTGCAAAACCGATATTTATACAGTTGAACAAGGCGTTGAAGAGTTTAAAAGGCTCAAGAATAATAAGGAGGTACTGCTGTGATTGATGTAACAATAGGTCAGTATCTGCCCGGAGATTCCTTAATTCATAAAACCGATGCAAGAGTTAAAATAATTGTTACTCTGTTGCTTATGGTATCTGTTTTTTTATGCAGGAACTATTATACTATGGGTTTTGCAGTTTTGCTTTCGATTGTTATCGGTGTTATATCAAAAATCAAACCTAAAGTTATGCTAAAGGGGTTAAAACCGATTATAGTTATCGTTTTGTTTACAACCGTACTTAATCTTTTTTACGGTTCGGGTGAACCTCTTGTAAAATTTGGACTTTTAAAGATTACGGAAAACGGAATTAATAATTCGATTTTTATGGCACTAAGAATTATAATTCTTGTGGTATTCGGTTTGATTTTAACATATACAACTACACCTACGGCTTTAACCGACGCAATGGAATCGCTTATGAAGCCGCTGAAGTTATTTAAGGTTGATGTTCATTCAATCGCAATGACAATGACTATTGCACTTCGTTTTATCCCTACTCTTGTAGAAGAGGTGGATAAAATTATGTCGGCTCAAAAGAGCAGGGGTGCAGATATGGAATCCGGCGGAATATTAAAAAGAGTTAAGGCTGTTGTGCCTGTTATGATTCCGCTTTTTGTGTCGTCTTTCAGGCGTGCAAACGAGCTTGAATATGCTATGGAGTGTCGTTGTTATCGCGGCGGTAACGGCAGAACCAAAATGAAAGTAATGAAAATGTCCGCAATGGATTATGTTTTGCTTATTTTGTCAATTATTTATTTTGTGGGTATAATTCTTGCAAGAATATTTATGTTTAAGGTTATATGAGAAGATTACTTGTTACAATCCGATATGACGGTTCCGCTTATCACGGTTATCAGGTGCAGAGCAATGCCTTGACAGTTCAGGAAGTCTTTCAAAACGCTGTTCAAAAGGTGTTTGGGAAGCGACTTGATGTAAAGGGTTGCAGCCGAACAGACAGCGGCGTTCATGCAAATATGTATTGTATATCATTTGATACAGATATGAATATATCAAACGAAAGTGTCATATTGGCACTTAATACTTATCTTCCCGAAGATGTGGCAGCTTATGATTGCAAGGAAGTCGATATGGATTTCCACCCACGATATAATTGCAAATCAAAAGAATATATTTACAAAATTTACAACGGCAAATACCGCAATCCTTTTTATGCAAAATACGCATTGTGGTACAGGTGGAATATAGATGCCGAATACTTAAATAACGAGGCTCAGGCATTTGTAGGCAAATACGATTATTCCGGCTTTTGCAGTATTAAATCAGATGTCGAGGATACTGTCAGAGAGATTTATTCCTGCAAAGTCTGGCGTGAAGATGATTTTGTATTCTTCAAAGTATGCGGTGACGGATTTTTATATAATATGGTTCGAATTATGGTCGGTACTTTGCTTTTCGTTTCCGAAGGGAAAATTAAGAGCGGAGAGCTGAAAAGTATTATTCTTTCAAAAGACAGAAAAAAGGCGGGCAAAACCGCACCGCCTCAAGGTCTTTATTTAAACAATGTAAGTTATTAGGAGTTATTATGCCAAGTAACGAAAGAGAAAATCAAAGAATAGAAAGAAAAAAATTAAAAGAGAATAAAGCTAAAAAGGTTGTTTGGATTATTCTCGGAATTGTCGTTTTGCTCCTTATTGTTATGAAAGTGTGCGAAATAGATTTTGCCGATATAAAAAACAAGGTGAACGCAACTAATCTGTCAAGCTCGGTAGTAAACAATGATTTTCCGTATACTATTGACATCAGAAAGGATGCTAATCTTCAGCTTATAAACGGCAAATTTTATGTCCTCAGCGATACCGGTGTTGTTTCTTTAGACCCGTCAACCGCAAAGGAATCCTATTCATTCGATCACGGATATGCTTCTCCCGTATTAAAGTCAAACGGCAATTATACTTGTTTGTTTGATCGAGGCGGCACGAGAGTAAGACTTGATTCCACATCTGAAAATCTGTATGAAAAAACACTCGACCGTAATATTATTACGGCAGAAGTTGCAAAAAACGGTACAATAGTTTATTCTTCTTTTTGTGATGATTCAAAATCTAAAATTGTTGTTATAAACAAAAATGAGAACAAAAAACTTGAGTATGATGTTAACGACGGATATGTTACATCGTTGGCTGTTAATTCAAACGCATCAAAGATTGCTTATACAAGCGTAAATTCTCAAAATGCTTTTTTGTCTTCAACAGTACATATATTAAGCGTTTCGGATAAAGAAGAATTGTTTAAAATCGAATATAATAAAGCCAATATCCTTGATTTGCATTTTACAGATTCGGATAATTTATATGTTGTCGGCGACACATTTTTATCTTTGGTAAAATCATCAAAAAACGCCGAATATATATTTAAACAGGGTACAATTTCAACCATCAACTATTGCTATACTTCTTCAAATGAACTTGTTATAAATTATGGCGATTTTTCAAATTCTTCAAAATCAAAACTTGATTATGTAAAATCAAACGGCAAAATTAAAACAAGTATAACATTAAAAGAAAACTCAAAGTTTATCAGTTCAAATTCAAACGAAATAACTGTTTTGTTTCACAATCGGATCGATGTATATTCACTTACAAAAGGCGATAAAAAGCAATCTGTAAAGTGTGACGGCTCGGTTAACAGTGCATATACAATATCTTCAAAAATTTATATTCAGTACGGTCAATGTATTGATACAGCCGATAAGAAGGATAAATAATATGACAATATTTAATTATACGGTTAACTATATTGACTTAATTATTGTCGGAATACTTTTGATTTTCGGAATAATAGGTCAACAAAAGGGACTTTTTATAACCCTTGTTAATTTTATCAGATATGTATTGGGATTTTCTTTATGCATATTTTCAACAGACAGATTATCTCAGCCTATATATGATAATTTTTTGCAAGAAAGGGTTCAAAACACTGTAAATGAAAAAATAGTAACATCGTCAAATATTGATGAAATTATGACCAATATCAATAATGCTGTTGATTTGCTTCCTAATTTTATTAAAAACAGCATCGATGTTTCTTCGTTAAAACTTTCTTCAAACAATATTTCACAAAATATAACAAATGAACTATTTGAACCTGTTATAATAGGAATTCTTAAAGTTTTGATTTTTATAATTGCTTTTATACTTTTTTTCGGAATTACGGGTGCAATTATTCATCATATAAGAAGAAAAAATAAAGACAAAAGAAAAGAAAACAAAAAAAAGAGTTTTGCTGTTTTTACAGACAGACTTTTGGGCTTGATTTTCGGTATGCTGAAAGGTGCTCTTGTGGTTTTTGTGTTTGTAAGCGTTATTACATATCTTTTAGGTGTTCCGAATTTTGCAAACAGTCAATTTTTAAAAACCGCTGCCGACAGTCAGCTTTATCAACTGTTACTCAACTATAATCCATTTAATGTGATTACGGAGGGAATAATATGAGCAAATTTAAAGAGAATGTAAATGAACTTTTTGATAATTGGAATACCATTCCAAACTGGTTGAGCTTTCTGAGAATTGCGCTTATTCCTGTTTTTTCAATTCTTTTTATCAAAGAAAAATACATACCTGCTTTTGTACTTATGATAATCGCTGCTTTAACCGATTTGATTGACGGTAAAATTGCAAGAAAGTACAATATGGTATCCAATCTCGGCAAAATCCTTGACCCAATTGCAGACAAACTCTCACAAGTAGCAATTGTTATCATTTTGATTGTTAAGTTTTGGTCGTTTGACGGTCCGCTTAAGTATTTGCTTTTCTTGTTTATTGCAAAAGAACTTATTATGGTTATCGGAGGCGGCTTGCTTCTTGCAAAGGGCTTGCGTCCTGTTGCGGCTGAAATGTGGGGCAAGGTTGCCACAACTGTTTTTTATATATTTATGATTGCTATTATTGCTATTGGTCCAAACGGTGCTTTGGTGGGTCACTGGTTCTTTAAGGCTTTGCCAACACCCATTATTTACGGAATGGTAATTATATCTGTTATCCTTGCATTTGTATCATTGTTCGGCTATGCTCCGGGCTTTATTAAGCAAATCAAGGAGAATAAATCAAACAAATAACTTTAGGAGATTATATATCGAATGAAACAACCAATGTGTACACGATGCGGCGAAAGACCCGCTATTGTGTTTATCCAAAAAATGGAAGACGGCGTTATGAAACCCGAGGGCCTTTGCTATAAGTGCGCAAAAGAATTAAACGTTGATATGGGACCTATTCAGGGCCTTATGGAAAAAATGGGCATCAGCGAAGACGAACTTGAGCAGGCAAGTGAACAAATGGGTATGTTTATGGAAAATATGGACGACTTTGACTTCGGCGACCTCGGAGCTATGTTTAATCCTGAAAATTCCGATGGTGCTCAAACTATGCCTTTCGCCGAAATGATGAGCAGCCTTACAGATGAAGATGCGTCGGGTAAATCATCATCAAAACAAAAAGGAAGAAAAAATCATAAAAAGTCACAGGACGAATCAAGAAAGTTTTTAAATAATTATTGCAATAATCTTACTGACAAAGCTAAAAAAGGCAAAATAGACAATATTATCGGCAGAGACAGCGAAATTGAGCGTGCCATTCAAATTCTTTGCAGAAGGACTAAAAATAACCCTTGTCTTATCGGTGAACCGGGTGTAGGTAAAACCGCTATCGCAGAGGGTTTGGCTATTAAAATTGCTAAAGGTGAAGTTCCTGCAAGACTTATGGACAAAGAAATATATCTTCTCGACCTCACCGCTCTTGTTGCAGGTACACAGTTCAGAGGTCAATTTGAAGGCAGAATCAAAGGCCTTGTAGATGAAGTAAAGCATGAGGGTAATATTATTCTCTTTATTGACGAGGTTCACAATCTTGTTGGCACAGGTGACAGCGAAGGCACAATGAATGCCGCCAATATCTTGAAGCCTGCACTTTCACGAGGTGAAATTCAGGTTATCGGTGCCACAACATTTAACGAATACAGAAAGTATATCGAAAAAGATGCTGCACTTGAAAGAAGATTTCAGCCGATTAAGGTTGAAGAACCTTCAATTGATGACGCTTACAGAATGCTTCTCGGCATCAAAGGATATTATGAAGATTATCATAAAGTAAAGATTAATGATTCTTTGGTATATAAGGCTGTTACTATGAGCGAAAGATTTGTAACTGACCGTTATTTGCCTGATAAAGCTATTGACCTTTTGGACGAATCGTGCACATGTGCAAATCTTCGCAATCCTGCAATAAGCAGATATCAAATGCTCCTTGAAAAGAAAAACAATCTTATGGATAATATTGATAAGCTGTCAGAACCTGAAGAAGGCGAGCAAATTGATTATGAGCTTATTTCCAAGTTAAAATCACAACTTATTAATATTGATAACGAGATACCGGAAGTTGAAGAAAAAGCAAAGGATAATCAAGTCCTTGAAGCTGATTTGGCAAAGGTTATTTCCCTTTGGACAGGTATTCCTGCTTCAAAGGTTGAACAAGGCGATATAAACAAACTTGCCGCACTTGATGATGAACTTAAATCTCATATTATCGGTCAAGATGAAGCAATTGAAAAAGTTGCAAATGCCGTTCGCAGAGGCAGAATTCAAATCAGTCCTAAAAAAAGACCACAATCATTTATTTTTGTCGGTCCGACAGGTGTCGGCAAAACCGAGCTTGTAAAACAGCTTGCCAATGCTCTTTTTGATTCACCTGACAATCTGATTCGTCTTGATATGAGTGAGTTTATGGAAAAATTCAGTGTATCAAGAATTATCGGTTCGCCTCCGGGATATGTCGGCTATGACGATGCCGGTCAGCTTACAGAAAAAGTACGCAGAAAGCCGTATAGCGTTATCCTTTTTGATGAGATAGAAAAAGCTCATAAGGATGTTCTTAATATCTTACTTCAGATTCTTGACGAGGGAAGAATTACAGACGCACAGGGCAGGGTAGTTAACTTTGAAAATACTGTTATCATTATGACCTCAAATGCCGGTTCAACCGACCAAAACACTATGGGCTTTGCAAAATCAGCAGAAGACATTAACCGTGAGGTCACAATGAAAGCTCTTGAAAGATTTTTGCGTCCTGAATTTCTCGGCAGAGTTGATGAAATTATAATTTTCAACAAACTTACTTTTGATAATTTTGAAAAGATAGCAAAAATTATGCTTGATGAACTTGTTCCGAGTTTAAAAGACAAAGGTATTGATTTGGTTTATGAAGACAGTGTTCCAGTATATCTTGCAAAGAAAGCATACGGCTCAAAGAAAAATGCAAGAGGACTTCGTGATGCCGTAAGACGAGATATCGAAGAAAAGCTTGCAAATACTATTGTTTTCAATCAACAAACCGATATAAAAAAGATAACTCTTACAGGTACAGATGAAATTTCTGTAAAAATAAATTAAGAATTTATCAAAAAAGTATTGACATTTCAGCGGTCATTAGATATAATAATGACCGTTGTGACACGCGGGTGTAGTTCAATGGTAGAATCCCAGCCTTCCAAGCTGGTCGCGTGGGTTCGATTCCCATCACCCGCTCCAACAACTTATATGCGCTGTTAGCTCAGCTGGATAGAGCAACTGCCTTCTAAGCAGTAGGCCGGAGGTTCGAGTCCCCCACAGCGCGCCACTTTTATGTCACAACATATATGGTGGGATTGGCCTAGTTGGTTAGGGCGCCAGTTTGTGGCACTGGAGGTCATCAGTTCGACTCTGATATCCCACCCCATTTTATTTATTGGGGAGTAGCCAAGCGGTAAGGCAACGGACTTTGACTCCGTCATGCGTGGGTTCGAAT